>Ga0207083_1112_pt1 | contig 12528 bp, 9 predicted proteins | sample Alteio_BWMinHeat_57_FD_153516 | JGI IMG/M metagenome (GOLD analysis project Ga0207083, IMG submission 153516) | Enriched cells from forest soil in Barre Woods Harvard Forest LTER site, Petersham, Massachusetts, United States -... | ecosystem: Environmental > Terrestrial > Soil > Temperate forest >... | reverse complement strand
GAGCAGCTGGCGTCGTCTTTCCGCCAGCAACGCGGCGCGCTGGAGCAACGCCTGGGCGAACTCGCGCAACTCGTCGCGGCGCGGCGTCACGAGTGCGCCTCATTTGTTTCACGCAAGGAGCAGGCGCAGTCCGAGATTCAGGATTCGCAGGCCAAGATCGAACGCCTGCAACATGAGCGCGAGCAGGTCAACGCGCAGACGGCCGAAACAATTGGCCTGAAGAATTCGCAGGAAGGCGAAATTGCCGGACGCGACGAGGCGTTGCGCTCGCAGCGCGGACGATTGACCGAATTGCAAAACCAGCGCGCGTCGTTGGACGTGGAACTGGCGCAGAAGAACATGTCGGTGCAAAATCTGCGCGAGAAGGTGCAGCAGAAATATCACATCAACCTGGAAGACATCCGCAGCGAGTGCATCACCATCACGCACGCCGACGAAGGCCAGCCGAAGGTGGAAACATTGACGCCCGAGGAAATGGCCGCCAGCGGCGTGGGCACCGACTGGGCTGCGGTTGGCCAACAGGTTGAAGCCCTCCAGACCAAGCTCGACGAAATGGGGCCGGTCAATCTGGTGGCGATTGAGGAATACGAGGAGACCGAGCAGCGTCACCAGTTTCTTACACAGCAATACGACGATTTGGTCAACGCGAAGACCGAGCTTCTCGAAATCATCAACCGCATCAACACGCAGACGCGGCAGATGTTCGTGGAGACGTTTGAAAAGATCCGCGACAATTTCCGGCTGATGTTCACCGAGGTCTTTGGCGGCGGCAAGGCCGACCTTGTGTTGTCCGACGAAAACGACGTGCTCGAAAGCGGCATCGAAATCGTGGCGCGCCCGCCCGGCAAACAGTTGCAGAGCATCTCACTGCTGTCCGGCGGCGAGCAGACCATGACCGCCGTGTCGCTGCTGTTCTCGATTTACCAGGTGAAGCCCAGCCCGTTCTGTGTGCTGGACGAATTGGATGCGCCGCTGGACGAATCCAACGTGGTGCGTTTCGTGAAAATCTTGCAGCGGTTCCTCGCGCACTCGCAGTTCATCATCATCACGCACAACAAGCGGACCATCGCCATGGCGGACGTGCTTTACGGCGTGACCATGCAGGAGCACGGCGTGAGCAAGATCGTCAGCGTGAAATTCCACAAGGCGGATGAGGCGTTGCCGACGCCAAACGCCGCCGAGCCTTCGATGGCGTGATTGAACAAGGTCCCAACCCTCATCGTGTTTGCGTTCCGACACCTATGTCATCACAGGCCGGCACGGAAACACGTTGTTGGCGCTGCTCCATTCTGACTGTGACGGAAAAACCCGTTAATATCTAATTTGATCGGGACCTGCGGGAAGATTTGCGCGGGTCACCGGCTGGATGAGAATCGTATGCCGCACCGGCATCATCGCATCGGCGATGGCCTTGGCAAGCGGGGCGCGGACGGCTTCGGTGGTTTCAACGGCCTTGGCCATGTCGGACTTTCCTTCGGCGCCATGGAAGATCTGTTTGATCTGCTTCGTCTCGTAAGCCTGCTTGGCGGCCACCGCCTCGTCCACGCGCTTGAAAGATTCGCAGAACGGATTATCCACAAAATCAGCGGCCAGATTCACGCCTTGGGCGAGTTGGGCTGAAGTATAGGTGTTCGTCGTGTTTCCCCAAGTGACATTGTATTGCATGGCGGCGCCATTTTTGACAACGAGATTGAAGCGGCTCAATTCCTGAAAAAACGGAACCAGCGTGGCCCCCGAGCGAATGGAAGTGTCGCTGTTCGTTTCACCGCCAGCGCAGAAAGGATATTTCGCGCTGACTACGGTCAACTGGTTGTTCTTGAAACTTTCGACGCTATGGCCGGCGGTGGCCGTGGCGGTCTGCGCGCCGAGGTCCACGGTGAGCGTGCCAATATCGCCGTCCAGTCCCATCGCCCGGAGAAACGAGTAGGCCATCACCACGTGGCCGGCCCAACCCGGATGCACGCCGTCCTTGCCAGAAATGGCGTAGTTGGCGCCATAACGCGTCTGGCCTTCATGACCGGCCTTGAACATCGTCCAGAAAACATCCGCAAAGGACGTTTGCAATTGTTTCGCCAGCGCAATGTCACAATCGCGGAACGCGCAAAGATTGATGTTTAATTCATCAACGCTGTACGCACTGGATTTTGTCCAGCCAGGCACCTTGCCGACGCAACCCGGCGAGCCGAGCACCACCATGGCTCCCGCGTCCTTCAGGCCATGCGCGATGGCGGAGTAATTGTCCGCATACCACTGCTCGTTCTCCATGTCGAAGGTTCGATACCGATGGTCATTCATCCCATAGCAAAGCGTGGCCACGGTGGGGTTGAAACGCAGGCAGTCGTTCGTCATGCGATGCAGAAAACCCTCGGCGGTTTCGCCGCTCCAGCCGAATTGCCGCGCCGTGATTTTCAACTCGGGCACGCAAGCCGTCAGATAGGTCTCGATGATGCGCGAATACATTTTTTGCTCGGTGATGGAATCGCCTATGATGGCGAGGCGGTCGCCTTCCTTGAGAATCAATGGCCCCGGCGCGGGGGCTTTGCGCGGATTGAACTTCAGGAAATAGGGATCATCAGGTTTCGCCTCGTAATCGGCAGCGCGCAGGGCGCACGGCAAATTCACGAGGATGAAAGCGGCGATGAGAGTTGGGTAAAGGAACCGATGGCAGCGCGAGGTTTTCATGGATTCAAGTAGTAAACGAGACTAGCGTGCGCCGGGCATTTGTCCATTCGATTTCAAGGGCAAGTTGGATGCCTAATAACTGGGAGCGCCTGCATCTTGCCGGCGGGTTTCCGTGGCGAAGGTCACTCATGTGTCCAAAGCGTCTTGGACTGCGCCGGCAGAGCGCAGCGGCGACGGCGCTTTCGCGCGCACGAGGAGGCATTGAGTAATTGAAAACCGTCGCCCGCTCGAAAGCGGCGTGGCGCTTCGCTTCCCGCCGCAGTCCATGACCCAGCCATGTTAGGCGGAGGCACTCGCGAATTATTTGCGTCACAAAATGGTTTTCGGGTTTTCACTAGTGGGGCCGTATTTCCAGGTGACACGGCCAGTGTGCTTGTCAATCAGGATAGACTCGCGTGGTGTGGCGGCATAACCGACAAATACTTTGGAAATCCAAACATCCCCACCGTCGATTACGTCGGCAGCAGCACCACAGCCCGGGCCAAACCGAATAAAATAACTCTGAGCGATAATATTGGCCTCCTGCAAATTAATACCATCTTCAACAACTATCGTGTGTAGTTGTGCCTGAAGCGCTCTGCGTTCGTCGTCAAATGTAGGCGTTGGCGCGGTTTCGCAACCGCACAAAAAGCAGCTGAAGACCAGTAATAGTGTGGTCGTGTATTTCATTATGATTTTGATGTGAACTCGCCGGCAAGATGCCGGCGCTCCCAGTTTACCACGAATAATGGACTGTGTAGGTCACGGTGCGTTCCTCGTCCGGCTTGACGGGAATGCGGAACTCGATGGTCTGGGAATCCTTCTTCGTAAAGTCATCGGATTTCTTGGTGATTTCCCAGTTGCTCCAACGGTAGAGGTGTTCGACGACGCGGAATTCCACGGGGGTTGCCTTCTTGCGGTTCCGGAGCTTGATTTCGAATGACTCGTCAATCCACTTGTCCGCCGTGTCCACGCGGAAATTCGTCTGCTTGCGCTCGCCGACAAGGTCGAAGGCGTTGCCGGTGGTTACACGCACCGTCTCATTGCGCGGGGTGTGGTCAATCGTGTTCTCGCCAACAAACTGCAACTGCCCGTCCGCGTCGCGGCGATAGAAGCGCAGCTTGCCAGCAGGGAGGGCGATGCCAAGCTGGTTGGTTTCCGCATTCACGAATTCGCGCTGGACCACGACTTTTTTGTTCTCGGTTTGGCCGTAACCCTGGTCGTAGTTCAAGCCGTAGAAGCGATAGCCTTCCGCGCCGTCATAGGCATAAATGGTGGGCGCATACATTTTGTCGGCATGTGTGAATTCAACCTGCTTGGTCTCCTGGTCATGGAGCGTGGTGAGGCGCGCGATGGAGTAGAGATGAAATTCGTCGAAGGCTTTTTCGATGACAGCCGGAGCGGGTTCGGCGGCACCCAAGCTCATAGCCCTTCTTGCCGCAAAGCCGTTGACTGCCCTGAATTCCTGGATTTTATTCACGTCGCCCGCCATCAATTGGATTTTGGCGTTATTAAACGTCTTGCCGCTGTTGTTTTTCATCGTGATCCAGCCGACGAGATCCGCGAGGTCGCCTTTTTCACCGGAGACGAGATTGTAGCTGGCGCTCCATTCAAAACCGCCCGTCACGTAACCAATCTCCGCATCAAATTTGCCGGCGGAGTCGGATTGCAGCACCCAGTTGAAGGCAGGTTTAAGCACGGTGTCGTCGCCCAAGTCAGGGAACAGCGGCTGGCCGGGCAGCGAAAATTGCAGCTTGCCGTTCACCTCGATGATGGGCTGCTGCGCCTCGCCTCCGGGAACGTAACCGCTGCGGACGATTTTTCCGGAAATCAATTCGCGGGTCTCGGTGTTGTCCTTCATCCGTAGTTTTTCGAAATCAATGCTCTTGCCCTCGAACAGCGACAGCAGCAAGGGCTCGCTCACAGGGTCATTGCGATAATTCTGTTCGAGAATTTGCAGCGAATGCTTTTCGGCCGGGTCGCGAAGAATCACCGAGTCTGGCTCCACTTGTGCGGTGGCCCCGGCAAAGCGCACTTTATTGACGCCCGCCTCCAAAACGAGCGGCACGGTGTCACGCACCACGGCGAAGTTCTGGTTGTAGATGGTCAACGCGGGTTCGGCGCAAACCGACCATGCGATTGTGGAAAACGCGAGCAGGGTTGGGATAGGTTTCATGAGTTTTGAAAATTGCATTCAAGGATACGACACGCGGCAGCGGAATCTATTAGAAAAAAAGGCAATGGCGATGATGCGCCATTCGGAAAACATTCAACTCCCAACCTTCAATCCTGAAACGCCCGTCGCGCGAAACTCTTCGATGTCGAATGTTCTTGGACCGTTTGGATTCATTGCGAATCCACCAGTGCCGCCTGTCTCTAGGGCGAGCGGAAACGATAAAAACGGGCGGGATAATTCGTCCATTGCGGATCGCTGAAATAACACGTGCCGTTGGTGCCTGTGAAAACGTTGAGCGTGTTGGTGGACACCGGCGACCAGACGGAATTGGCAAAATTCGTGCAAGCCTCCACAACGATGACCAGATTGCTGCTGCCAGTGATGTTGAAGCCGAATTGATTGGTTCGCACACCGAAGCTGCCATCGCTGGTCTGCGCCTGCGGATTCCATAGCACGACGACAAGTCCATCAAATGTGGAACCCCAGCCGGCGGTTCCTGGCAGGCGATAGACGGGCGGACTGCTGCTAAAATCGAACACGTGAGCGCCGAAACCAGGAGCGTCCCCTCGAAAATAGATGGCAGTCAGGCTGGGACAGGATTGGAAGGTCCAGTCCGGGATGCTGGTGATGCCTTTGCCAACCGAGACACTTGTCATGCTGAGGCAGCCACCGAACACATCCGTTCCCATGCTCGTCACGCTGTCGGGAAGCGTGATGGCGGTTAGAGAAGGGCATGATATAAACACGTAGTCTCCGAGGCTGGTGACGGTGTTGGGAATGACAATGCTGGTCAGGTTGTGGCACTGGTTGAACGCATAGGATCCTATGTCGGTCACCCCGTAGGGAAGGACGATGCTGGTCAGTCTGCCGCAGAGTTGAAACGCGGCATCCTTGATGCTCGTAATCCCGCGGCCAAGCGTGATGCTCACCAGATTGTTGCAGGAATTAAAGGCAAAGTATCCAATCCTGACCACATTGTTGCCGATGACGGCATTGGTCAGGCTGCTGCAACCTTGGAAGGTTTCGTTTCCGAGATTGATGACGCTGTCGCCGACGATGACGCTGGTCAGGCCAACGCTCGAAGCAAACGCAAAATCAGCGATGTCGGTGACGGTGCCGGGAACAGCATAGCTTCCGGGCTTGCCCTGAGGGTACTGGAGCAGCGTGGTCTGGGCCTTGTCGAGCAACACCCCGTCCACGCTGCTATAAGCCGGATTGAGCGCATCCACATTGATTGCACTCAAGCTGGGGTTGGCAGACAGTGCCGAACTGATGATATTGGTGGTGGTGGACGGGACGGTGCAGCCGCCGGTTTTTCCGCCGGGACATTGAATCAGCGTCGTCTGCGCCTTGTCGAACAAAACCCCGTCCACGCTGCTATAAGCCGGATTGAGCGCATCCACCGTTATCGCAACCAGACTGGGACAGTTTGCAAACGCGTTGCCCCCGATGCTGTTGACCCCGCTGCCAATCACCACACTCGCCAGATTCGCGCAGGATTGGAAGGCGGCACCGCCGATGGTAACAATGCTGTTGGAGGCAACGAAGTTGGTCAGACCGCTGGCGGCAAAGGCCGAACTGCCAATGTTGGTGACGCTGACGGGCAGCGTCACGCTCATCAGCTTGGTGGCATTTTGGAAGGCATTGTTCCCGATGCTGGTGACCGGCAGGCCATTGATCGCGCCGGGGATGGTCACCGAACTGTCGGCGCCGGTGTAACGGGCAATTTTGACCACCCCGCCATTGGTCGTATAACCGCATTGAATCTGCGGGTTCCAAAGCATGGCCGTGATGCCGCCAAAAGTCGCGCCCCAGCCCGTGGTGCCGGCCAGATAATAGGCTGTCGCACTGTTGTCACTGGCGAAAATGGTTGAACTGGCATTGGTGGGGGCGTTGCCATTGAAAAAAGCTCCGGTCAATGCGCCACAGCCGGCAAAGGCCGAGCTGCCGATGTTGGTGACGCTGACGGGGATCGTGACGGTCGCCAGCTTGCTGCAGCTTTGGAATGCCGAAGTCCCGATGACGGTGACGTTGCTCCCAATCATGACGTTGGTCAGGATGTTGCAACTGGCAAACGCGCTGGTTCCAATGTTGGTGACTGTATTCGGAACAATGACGCTGCCCAGCTTGTTGCAGGATTGGAACACCGCAGTTCCAATGCGGCCGACCCCGCTGCCAATCGTTACGTTGGTCAGGTTGATGCAGGTGTAGAATGCATCGTTTCCGAGGTTGGTGACGCTGTCGGGAATCGTGACGGAGTGCAATGCGTAGCAATTTCCGAACGCGAAACTTCCGATGTTGGTGATGCCGTTCGGGATCGTCACGTCGGTCATCGTGGATTGATTTAAGAAGGCATTATTCCCGATGCTGGTGACCAGATAGCTATTGGTCGAGCCGGGAATATTCAGCACTGTCGGAGTTCCAGTGTAGCCCGTGATGGTGATGGCACCATTATTGGTCACGAAAATCAATTGCGCCTGCACGACGGCGGGCAGCAGGACCACTGTTCCCAGCAACAGGACGATCTTGAATATCTGCGGCGGTCTCACCCCGCCAAAGAGTGCAAGAGTTCACGTCAGAAAACAACCAATTTCGACTCACCAACCCGTGGCTCGATTCTGGCAGAAGAGAGAAAGTCCCGGCGTGTGTCTCCAATTGAGACAAGAGTGTCTATTAGCTGTGCGGACTGGTTAAACGGGCTTGTTTTTTTGAGTAATATCCTCTTGGCGCGGCATTTGCTAAAGAATTGCCTAATGTCATCACTCGATAACATCTATCAGAAAATGGTACCAACGCTCGAACGCTCGACGTTGGCACAATTACATCATGAATCCCCGTCCCAAGAGCAGCCGCGCCAGATCTCCCGGGAGTTGGCGCACGAACTGAATAATATCATGACCATCATCCAAGGTTACGCCGACCGGATGATTCTGAAACATGGGGAGAATCAGGCTTTGCGCCCCGATCTGCAATTGATTTCCGACAACGCCCGCCGGGCGGTGACGGCGATCCGCCAGGCCAACCCGCGCAAAACCGCCAGCGCCCAGGCGGTGGTTTGAATCCAAATTGCGGGCGCGGTTGGAGCGCCGGTCTCCGACCCGGCGCGTTGGCGTAAATTATTTGTCCTATTCGTCGCATGATTCCCATTGGTGTTTTCTTTCATCCTTCATAATTCATCCTTCAAACTTGCAGTCGGGGCCTGACCCACGTGTCCCAAATCATCTTGAGCGCGATGAGGACAACCATCGTGAGAAAGACGGGACGGATGAATTTCGTGCCGCGCTTGAGGACCACGCGGCTGCCCAGCCGGGCGCCGAGCCATTGGCCGCAGCCCATCGCGATGCCCGCCACGAACCATACTTTCTGCGCGATCAGAAACACGATGAGCGATGCCAGATTGCTCGCGCAGTTCAGCGCCTTGGTATTGGCCGTGGCTTTCGTCAAATTGAATCCCAGGCCCAGCATGAATGCCAGCGCCAGGAATGTTCCCGTGCCAGGGCCCAGAAAGCCGTCGTAAAAACCGATGCCCAATGCAAAGATGAAATCGAATTTCAGGCGCGACAGGCGCGGGTGAATGTCCTTTTCGCCAAGCTGCGGGCGCAGCCACATAAAAATCGCCACCGCGAGCAAAAAGATGGGAAGAAATTCTTTCAGCCGGTGCGAATCGAATTGCTGCACCAAAACGGAGCCCGCGAATGCGCCGGCAAACGCCAGCAAACACGCGCGCCAGCAGTCTCGCGCACTCAATGCGCCCGCGCGGGCAAAGTGAAACGTGGCGCTCGTGGAACCGAACGAGGCCTGAAGTTTGTTCGTGCCCAGGGCCAGTTTCGCGTCGGGACAGACCGCCAGCAAAACTGGCAGGGTCAGCAGGCCCCCGCCGCCGGCCAGGGTGTCCACAAAACCGGCCACAAGCCCGGTGGCGAACAGCAAACCAATCTGCCACCATTCAATCATCGGGACAGCTTTACCGGCGCATTTTGTTTGGCGGATTCAAGGCAGGCGTCCAAAACGTTTTGCGTTTTCAGCGACCACATGGGCCATTCTTCATTCAGCCTGCCGGAAAATATCTGCTCCGCGAAATTGCGCCACATGTGCGTGTCCTGGGCGGAGGCGTGGCCAAATTCAGCGGGGTTTGTGCCCGGCGGACATTTTGCGTCGCTGGCCACTGTAATCATTGTTTCATTCAGCTCAAACCGGGGTTCGTAGGTGTCAAACGGATGCACAAAATCCGGCACCCGCAGCCGTCCGTTCTGGCCGCTCACATAAACCCACTGCTGGATGGCTGCGCGAAACGAGCAGTAAAATTCCGCCGTCATGCCGCCGGGATAATACAGCGTGGCGGCAAATTCCGCGGGCGATGGCGGATGGCCCGGCAGATTTTCCGATTGCGAAAGAATTTTGCCCACGACGCTTTCGGGCATCTGCCAGTGCAGCGCCCACAAGGTGAAGCGAATGCAATACCAGCCCAGATCGCCGAGGCTGCCGGCGGGTTCGAGCGCTCCATTGGCGCGGATGTTGGTGCGGAAAAATTCTTCCCCGGGATAAAAACTGAAGGCGGAGGCGATTCGGCGGATTTGCCCCACGCTCTTGCCATCGTCCAAAATTTCACGCACGCGCGGCAAACGCGGACTGTGCATGAACATCACACCGTCCATGAATTGCACGGAGTGTTTTCGGCACGCAGTCAGGATTTCCTCCAGTTCGGCGACATTTGTGCCGCACGGTTTTTCACAGAGCACATGCTTGCCGGCGGCAGCGGCGCGAATCACATATTGCTTCCGCAAACCCGTCGGCAGGGGAATGTACACGGCATCCACTTCCGGCGACGCAATCAACGCGTCATAGCTGCCCAGCGCGATGGGGACGTGCTCGAAAGCGTGTTGTCCCTGGCATTCGCGGATGAACTCATGGCTTTTCTGCGCGTCGCGGCTCGCCACGGCGGAGACGACGCAATTGCCGGAATTCAAAATAGATTTCCAGTTTTTCCGCCCAATGCCCGCGGTGCTGAGGAATCCAATGCGGAGTTTGCTCATAAAATTGTGTTGAAGTGTTAAAGCGTTAAAGTGTTAAAGCGAGTAGAATCGCGACCGCCGTGGCCCATCACGCATCACGCATCACGTTTCACGCTTCAACGCGGCCGCTTCGACCACTCTTTCCAAAATCACATCCGCCAGCCCCGGCTCAGTGCCCACGGATGACGAATACCAAATTAATTTGCCGTGCTTTTCAGTCGGATTGCGCCACGTCGGCTGGCCGGCGGCCAGCCGTGCCTTCACGATGCGCTCGGGTTCGCCGAGCAATACTGGAATATCCTCCACCACATGCAAGCCATCGCTGATGAAAAACGGGACCACAACGCAATTTTTCGTGCGCGCCAGCGCATGACAGCCCGCAATGCGCGGCTCTTCCTCCATGAAAACCGCGTGGACGTCCGCATAAATTTGCTGGCTGCGGATCAGATTCGCCTGCTGTTCGATGGCCTTGCGCGATCTTGCGTTCTTTTCCGTGCCGTGCCCCGCAATAAACAACGTGGTCTCCCCCGTCTTTGGCGCGCGGGGAAATGGGAATTGTTTTGTGATCCCGGCGGTGCGAGACAGGATGACCTTGGTCATGCTTTCGTGCGTGCCAACGGGCTGGCAGTAAAAGGTGGTGCGTGACGTGTGATGCGTGATGCGTGATGCGTCGAAACCCAGGGCCTCAGGGATGACTTGGTCGCTAAAATAGCCTTCGCTGATGAATAAAGGGGCGATAAAAATGCGCGGCGCGGCCAGCTCCGCCAAGACTTTCTTGATTTGCGGTTCCTGTTTCCAAAATGCCTCGCGCACCTGGCCGAAAATGCCGCGGCGGCGCAATTCCGCCGCGTGTTGAAACACCGGCGCGGCGGATTGATCGTTCAAATCCGTGCCATGGCCCAGCACCACCAGCGCGGCATCGGCAAAACTGGCGTTGTTCACCCGCCAAAATTGACGCACCCCGCCCAGGACTGCAAGCCATGTCCGTCATGACGCACTTTTTTTGAATCTTTTTTGGATTTCGAGCGTCTTATTCTCCGTTCGACCATTAATAACCGACACGTTCGACCATTAATAACCGATAAACCCACTAAAATGACCATTAAAACGACCAAACTCCTGCTCGCTGCGCTTTCGGCGGCAATCGGCTTCACTCTGACCGCTTCAGCCGAGGACGGCCAGTTGCCCCCGCCCTCCACGAAGACCGGTGTGACCTATGCCACCGACATCAAGCCGATTTTTGATGCTTCCTGCGTGAAATGCCACAGCGGCGACAAGCCCAAGGCCAGGCTCCACTTGGATACCCTCGACGGCACCCTGAAAGGCACCAAGGACGGCAAGATCGTTACTCCGGGTGACAGCGCCAACAGTCCTGTTATTAAATCCGTCGCGCACGCGACCGCCGACCAGGATCTCTGGATGCCCCCGCTGAAAAACAAGGCCGGCATCGCGCCGCTCACTGCGGACCAAATCGGCCTCATCCGCGCGTGGATTGACCAGGGCGCCAAGTAATAATTCTTGGTTCCAATCCCGCAAGCGCCGTCCAAGGGATGGCTCTTTTCATTTTACCAAAACGGTAGTAGCTCAATTTGCCGGAGCGCGGCTGTGTCGAAGACCAGCCGCAGCGCGTCTATTGGCTTGGAAGCTGTGGAAAAAGCGGCGTGCTGCGGCTGGTGCTTCGACACAGCCGCGCTCCATTTGTGTCGTGTTTGGGGTTTGGGGGCAGTGTCGGGATGCGCCCAGAAGCCACTGCTCAAAAAACTGGGGGATTGCCGTTTGTGCCGGGCGCGTTATCTTGTTCGGATGACCACAGCGCCAGAACAAATCTGCGAAAATTGTTGAGCGACCGAACTGCCGTAGAATTTAAAATGGAGGAATTTTTAAAAGGTGAATGTCCGCATTGCGGCCAGCCGATTGAATACCCGTCCGAAGGCACCGGGCAGACGGTTCCGTGTCCCACCTGCAAGAAGCCCTTCGTTTTGACCCCCTACCGGCGGCCGGCACCGCCGAAGGTTTCAGTGGTGGCCTCGCCAACTCCGCCACCGCAAGCCGCGCCGCAGCCACCGGTACCACCTCCAGCGCCGGCCACACAAGCGGCACAGACAGCCCCGTCAACTCCAGTTGCGCCACCGATACCACCGCCAGAGCCGCAAAAGCCGCAACCGCCACCTGTGCCAATGCCCGCGCCGCCGCAGTCAATGCCGCAGCCACCGCCCGCAGCGGTGGCGAAAGAAGCACAATTACCCATACCCGCCCCACCGTCACCGGTACCCGCGGCAGCAGTTCCGCCACCCGCGCCTCAGCAGCAAAAACCAGAGCCACCACCGCCGTCGGCGATGATACAGCCACCGCCACCTCAGCCGGCACAACCGGCGACACCACCGGCTTTGACAACACAAACGACGCAAGCACCACCACCCGTCGCATCCGCACCGCCAGTACCCCCGCCCGTGTGACGAGCGTTGTAAACTGCCGCGGGGATGCTGCCGGTGGTCCCGGTTGCGCCTGGGGCTTTGCCGGCGCTTCTGGTCCCGGCGGCCTGATCGCCGGAACTGATGGTGTCCAAGCCGGCTTCGCTGCTGGCGGTGGGGGATGCAGGGTAAGAGCCTCGGGTCTTGTTTTCACCAGTGGCGCTGGCGCAGGTGCGGGTGCGACAGGCGGAGGTGTTGGTGCTTGAAT
>Ga0207083_1111_pt1 | contig 12639 bp, 15 predicted proteins | sample Alteio_BWMinHeat_57_FD_153516 | JGI IMG/M metagenome (GOLD analysis project Ga0207083, IMG submission 153516) | Enriched cells from forest soil in Barre Woods Harvard Forest LTER site, Petersham, Massachusetts, United States -... | ecosystem: Environmental > Terrestrial > Soil > Temperate forest >... | reverse complement strand
TTTGTCCTTTATCACAAGTTTGCAATCCGACAATCATATAAAAACACGTTGTTTTTCCCGCGCCATTAGGCCCAAGCAAGCCTACACATTGTCCACTCTTAATCGTTATACTCACATCATTGACAACGGTGCGTGTTTTAAAGGATTTTTTTAAATGAAGGGCTAATAATTCATTCAAGAATGTTTCTCCGGATGAATGATGATGGTTGTCCGTTGATGCGCATTACTGTTGGAAAGGACGTGTTGATGGACGATGTCGTAAGCAATTTTATAGGCAGACAAAGAGTTATTTCCTTGCTCTACGCGGGCATGACCTATCAATTCGATGAGATGACGTTTAGGGTAATAAAAGATAGTGTCTGCATAAGCATGCACAGGTGGTTTGTCTTGTTCAGGCGTGACCCAATAATGAGCTTGATCACGTTTGTCGCCCAGAATAATGGCCTTGAGCAGTTGATTTTGCAAATTTCCCTGAGTAATCGCTTTGGTGGCTTTTATGTGGGTTGTCCCTTGATGCATTTCAACATCACCAACATATGTTCCGCGATGCAATTGCTGGTCAAGTTCAGCCGAGTTTGCCTGCAGTACCATGATTTGCATCCGATCCTCAGGCAAAGCGAAACAAAGGTTAATCATGAAAAATAATACTATACCTATTCCACCTGAAGATACTGGTTTTTTCGCGCAATAGCGAAAATCCGGTATCGTCGCTGTCGCAAAACTAAAAAAAACACCGCCCCGACGTCCCGTGACTTGTTCACGGGATCCAGGAATCTTATGGCAGAGCTGGATCCCGAGAATAAATCGCGGGACGTGGGCAGAGAGAAAAGTGGAACATTTTGAATTTCGTGACAGCGACGGTATCTTCAGGTGGAATGGGTATAAACGAATCCAAGGTTCAAATTTTGAACCAAAAAACAGGTATGAAGGGCTTCTAGCCAGGGTTTGGGGCATAAGTACCTCTGGCATTACTCAACAACAATACACGTTTTTCCGCAAAATAGGCTTTCATGCCAGTTGATTGTACGATGTTTCCTGGTCGTTCATAAGTCACTTCGAGGATAGTTGTTGCCAGTTTGTCTTTTGGAAAGTAAGTCATTGATTCGGTTTTTAAAGTGCTTTCCAATGTTCGGTCATCTTGAGCTTGGTGAATGATCACATTTTTGTTAAATGTAATTTCTTGACCTCCGTGTTGAGACGTCGCTTGATCAGCACGGATTTCCCAAGCAGGTTGATTTTCTTGTGCAATAACAATATGGGGGGTTTTTAAAACATGCGTATCATTCAATGCAACATGATGCATTAAGGGGGTTTTTAAAGAATTAACCAATTGACCCTTGGTGTCAAATTGATGTACGACTAAATCATTAATAGTTATGTCCGTGGTCCTTGATAAAGTACGCTGGTCTAACTTTATCATTGGTTTTGAACTGGCGAAATACCAACCTGAGCAAGCTAAGCAGATAAGCGTGATGAACATCCAGAGGGCTTGCTTAGTGGCGTTCATTTAGAATCTTCCATGGTAAAATACTCACGTAATGCTTCTTCATGCTTATTTTGAGCGGTCAAAATTAAATCGCATACCTCACGGACAGCACCTCGTCCACCAAAGGCTTCTGTGTGCCAAATGGCAAATTCCTTAACGGCATTGACAGCATTTGCTACGGCGATACCTAAGCCCACTTGTCGAATAATGGCTATATCAGGAAGATCATCGCCAATGTAGGCAAATGCGTCATCGGGTAATCCCAGCTTTGCCTTCAATTGTAAGTAAGCGTGTTGTTTATCCACTTGTCCTTTAAAATAATGTTGAATCCCCAGTTGTTGCATACGATAATCAATGACTGCATTACGTGAAGTCGTAATGACAGCGATATCAATGCCAATGGACATCAATAATTTTAAGCCCATCCCATCCTGAATATGAAACGCTTTCAATTCATTTCCAAAATTATCAATATAAATCAGACCATCCGTTAGAACACCATCCACATCACAAATGACACATCGAATTTTTTTAGCTTTCTCTATGATTTCTTTCATGCCGATTCTCTCGAATTTAAAAAACGCCCGCTCGCAGCAAATCATGTAAATGCAAGACTGCTTCTGGCCGATTGTTTTCATCAATAATCACTAAAGAAGTGATGCTGTGTTTTTGCATTAATGCTAAAGCCTCGGCCGCTAAAGTGCCCAATGCAATCGTACGACAGTTCCGTGTCATCACCTGTTTTAGCGGTGTAATATTTATATCATATTGATTGGTTAAGGTACGTCGAATATCGCCATCGGTGTAGATCCCTGCTAACAAACCTGCCGTGTCTACAACACAAGTCATGCCTAATTTTTTTGCAGTGACTTCGAGTAACGCCTCTCTCACCGTCGCTTCTTCCGAAACGATGGGTAAAAGATCGCCTCGGTGACATAATTCATCTACCCGCAACAAAAGGCGCTTTCCGATTGTACCGCCAGGATGAGACCGTGCGAAATCTTCGGCACTGAAGCCGCGAACTTGAAGCAAGGCGATGGCCAAAGCATCCCCCATCACTAAAGATACTGTCGTGCTGGTTGTGGGTGCTAAACCGAGGGGGCAGGCTTCGTGATGAATGCTCACATCAAGATTGACATTGGCTATTTTTGCAAGCGTTGACTCTGGATTTCCACTCAAAGCAATCAAGGGTACTTCTAAACGTTTTAAGAGGGGTAGTAGCGTAATAATTTCACCTGTATTTCCTGAATTGGAAATTGCTAAAACCACGTCTTGACGTGTAATCATTCCCAAATCGCCATGGTTGGCTTCACCGGGATGCATAAAGAAAGCTGGGGTGCCTGTGCTGGAAAAGGTAGCAGCAATTTTTTTACCAATATGACCTGATTTTCCCATGCCCGTGACAACCACACGCCCTTTGCAAGCAAGCAACATTTCACAAGCCATTTCAAATTGGTTATCAATGCGTTGCAGCAGCCCAAAGACAGCCTGGGCTTCTGTTTCAATGACAGCCAGGGCTAGTTTACTGAATTTCATGTGCATTTCGAGCCTGTTGTTGTAGGCATCCTTTAACATTCGACGAATTATAGCATAAGCATTATCCTAGAAAAAGCATAGGAGTCTTCGCATCATTTTTGAAACCTTTATTTGTCTGAATTGGCAATACTTGGTATTGACGGTATATAATGAAACTAGGGTAGTCGAAAACTGGAAAACATCGCTATGACCGGTACTTTGGTGGAAATCACTGCGCTTCAATTTTCCCGCGAGGATCATTTGATTTTCAATGGGATTAATATTGAAGTAAAACGCGGAAAAATTACTGCGATCATGGGTCCTAGTGGCAGTGGTAAAACCACCTTATTACAATTGATTGGCGGTTTGTTGACTCCAGACGCAGGGGTTGTGTGTGTTGATGGCAACAATATTCATCAATTATCTCATCATGATCTCTACATTGCACGAAGAAAAATGGGTTTATTGTTTCAAAAAAGTGCCTTATTTACCCATTTATCGGTGTTTGACAATGTGGCTTTTCCTTTAAGAGAGCATACCAATTTAAACAATGGAATGTTACGTGATATTGTTTTGATGAAACTTGAGGCGGTTGGATTAAGGGGAGCGGCTGATTTAATGCCATCTGAATTGTCGGGTGGTATGGAAAGACGGGTGGCGTTGGCACGAGCTATCGCGCTCGATCCAGAATTAATGATGTATGATGAACCCTTTACTGGTCAAGATCCTATCTCGATGGGTGTGCTAGTTCGATTAATCAAGCGATTAAATCAATTACTGCATACGACAACCATCATTGTGTCCCATGACGTTGAAGAAACATGCTCTATTGCAGATTATGTGTATTTGATTGCCGGCGGTATTGTCATCGGACAGGGCACTCCTCTTGAGTTGCATCAATCAAAGGAACCACACGTGAAACAATTTATGCATGGTGAAGCAGATGGCGCAGTGCCTTTTCATTATCCAGCGCGACCCTATACCGAGGAGCTCCTAGATGCTTGAATTAATCACACGGTTTGGCCAAGTAGGTATTGGCAGCTTGCAGAATCTGGGAAGATCAGGGTTATTTCTATTGCGTGTTTTAACGCGTAAACCTGATTTTCGTCGATTATGGCCTGCGCTGTGCATTCAGCTTCATTTTGTCGGTGTTTTGTCGTGCCTTATCATTGTTGTTTCCGCTCTATTTATTGGGATGGTGGTGGGACTCCAAGGGTACAATACGCTCGATAAGTTTGGTGCTAGTAGTCAACTGGGTCAGCTACTTGCGCTAAGTATCTCACGCGAGCTTGGACCTGTAATCAGTGCGTTGTTATTTGCGGGTCGTGCAGGTTCGGCATTGACGGCTGAAATTGGCTTGATGAAAGCCACAGAACAATTGGCCAGCATGGACATGATGGGTGTTGATCCACTGGGTCGGATTATTTATCCCCGATTTCTTGCAGGCATTATTGCATTACCCCTTTTGTCATTGATTTTTTCGGCGGTTGCTGTCTATGGAGGATATCTTATTGGCGTGCAATGGTTGGGTGTAGATGCAGGGAGTTTTTGGTCCAATATGCAGGCATCGGTTAATTTTCGTGTAGATGTATTGAGTGGAATTATCAAAAGTGTTGTGTTCGCTTTTGTGGTGATTTGGATATCGGTTTTTCAAGGCTTCACATGTACTCCTACAGCGGAGGGAATTAGTCAGGCAACAACACGGACTGTGGTTTATTCATCGCTGGCAGTGTTGGGGTTTGATTTTTTATTAACAGCGATGATGATAGGAGGTTGGTAATGAGAACGAGACAGCGTTACATAGAAATTAGCGTTGGATTTTTCATGCTATTTGGTTTGCTTGGACTTTTGACCATGGTCATGATGGTGAGCGGTATCACCGAGTTTAGTTCATCCAAAGGATACCAAGTGACTGCAAATTTTACGGATATCGGTGGGTTAAAAGTGCGGGCGCCAGTTACTGTAGCTGGCGTGAAAATAGGTGAGGTGACACGAATAGAACTTCAACCCAGTCAATTAAATGCTCGAGTCACCATGATGATTCGTCCTGATAAACAAATCCCTTATGAAGACTCTTCAGCACGAATTTTAACAGAAGGCTTGCTTGGCTCTAATTATATCAGTATCGTTCCGGGTTTTGAGGATCAAGACAATAAAAGTCATCCCTACTTACGTGGAGGTGATGTGATAGCAAAAACTCAGGAAGCGATTATTCTTGAAAATCTTATTGGCCAGCTTTTATTCAATGTAAAAAAATAAAAAAGGTGAATCATGAGAAAAATAAAAATAGCGGTGTTGTTTATTATATGGAGTGTTGCACAACTTGTTTTTGCTCAATCATCACCTACACCAATGCTTGAGAACACAGCGAATCAAATCATTTCAACCCTAAAGCAGAATAAGACTAGTCTGAAACATAATCATCAGGTGATTTATCAGGCTGTTGAGCATTATCTTCTCCCAAATGTTGATCTCACGGGTATGTCCCGATCAGTGCTGGGTCGGGAAGTTTGGAACAAAGCAACTCCAGCGGAACGGAAAGAATTTGGCCGTGTGTTCACAAAGCTTGTTATTCGCACTTATGCAAATCCTTTGGCAGAATATACCGATGAAACTGTCAAATTTATGCCCATACGTGGTTCGATTGATGGCCCATTTGTGCGGGTCAATAGTGTGATTGTCCGTTCAAATGGACAAAACATTGCGTTAAGCTATAGTTTGGTTTCTAAAAACAACGGTTGGAAAATTTATGATTTAAGCGTAGAAGGGGTGAGTTTATTGCAAAGCTTTCGCTCGCAATTTGGTCAAATATTACAAAATTCTTCGATGCAAGTTTTGATTGCAGAAATGCGCCAAAATAAGGCAGCCTAATGATGGATAAACAATCGTTTGTTCCTAAAGAGGTATTAACGTTTGACACAGTGCAGTCCGATAACCTGCGGTTTTTGCAGTGGTTACAAAATAATAAACTCAAGAATGTGAGGTTAGATTTATCAAATGTTGTACAATGTGACAGTGCTGGACTGGCATTGCTGATTGAAGCAAAAAGGTTGTGTTTAAAACATCATAAAGTGTTGAGCATCATCGGCATGCCAAAAGTCATTTCGGCGTGGGCAAAATTTTGTGGTGTGGAAGCCATGCTGATGGCGTAATCGTTTAAAGCTTTGGGCTTATTAAAGAGTGTAGATAGTGTGGATTTTCAGATGTTAACGAATGAAGAAATAAAACAACGTCTCATGACGTTAGATGATGTGGACTATGTTCACGTGGAAGGAGATGGATATCATTATCGATTAACCATTGTTTCTGATAGATTCCTCGGCAAACCTAAAGTAACGAGGCAACAGTGGGTGTATGCACAACTGAAAGATTATATTGCTACAGGGTGTTTGCACGCTATAAGTATGGAAACATGGACTAAAAATGAGTGGGAGAAGCAACGTGGATAAATTAATTATCAATGGGGGCAAACCATTACGAGGTGAAGTTGCCATATCCGGTGCTAAAAATGCGGCATTACCCATCATGGCTGCCGCCTTATTAGCAAGAGATAACGTTACTATTGCAAATGTCCCGCATTTGAAAGATGTCACCACCATGATGGAACTTTTGGGACAATTAGGTGCCCAGTTGGTGGTTGATGAAAAAATGAATGTACAAATTGACGCAAACCATATCAATGACTTGGTAGCTCCCTATGAGTTGGTCAAAACGATGCGTGCTTCCATTTTAGTGTTAGGGCCGATGTTGGCGCGGTTTGGTCAGGCGGATGTTTCTTTACCGGGCGGCTGTGCTATTGGTACACGTCCAGTTGACCTTCATCTTAAAGCCTTGAAATCCATGGGAGCTGATATCTGTGTAAAAAACGGTTATATCAAAGCGCAATGTAAACAGGGTCGGTTACAAGGGAAAGTGCTTGTTTTTGATACTGTAACAGTGACTGGGACAGAAAATATCATGATGGCTGCTGCATTGGCTGACGGTAAAACAGTAATCAAGAATGCGGCTCGTGAACCTGAGGTTGTTGATCTGGCTAATTTCCTAGTACAAATGGGTGCGAAAATTTCTGGTGCCGGTACTCACACAATTGAAATTAATGGCGTTGAGGCATTGTCTGGTGGGGGATATAATGTCATGCCTGATCGTATTGAAGCAGGAACGTACCTTGCGGCTGCGGCGATGACAGGTGGACAAGTGACGGTGAGACGCGTGAAACCGGATAACTTGTTATCCATGCTGTGTAAGTTTGAAGAAGCAGGTGCCCAGATTACTATGGGTGAAGATTGGGTCTCCTTGGATATGCATGGTTTGCGACCCGAGGCTGTGAATATTTCCACGGCGCCGTATCCTGGATTCCCGACAGACATGCAAGCTCAATTCATGGCAATGAATACTATTTCTGACGGATCGTCCTCTGTGATTGAAAATATTTTTGAAAATCGGTTTATGCATGTGCAAGAACTTCAACGGATGGGTGCACAGATTCAATTGAATGGTAATACAGCGATGATTAAGGGTATAGAACAGTTGATGGGAGCACGGGTAATGGCTACTGATTTGCGTGCATCAGCCAGCCTCATTTTAGCCGGACTCGCAGCAGAAGGGGAAACCATTGTTGAGCGTATTTACCATGTAGATCGTGGCTATGAGCGTATTGAAGAAAAATTTTCAATGTTGGGAGCAGACATTAAGCGTTGTTCAACCCGATGATGAAACGAGATGAGTTGGTGAGTTACTTGCAAGAGTATTTGGTTTGCGATGATTTTAAGGATTATGCGCCAAATGGATTACAAGTAGAGGGTGGTTCAACCATTCAAAAATTATGTACTGCGGTAACCGCCTCCCAAGCAATCATTCAAAAAGCAGTAGCATTGCAGGCTGACGCACTTTTGGTCCATCACGGCTATTTTTGGCGAGGTGAGACCGCTATGATCACGGGTATGAAATATAAGCGTATTTCTCAACTCATTTCGCACAATATAAATCTTCTGGCATATCACCTGCCCTTAGATTGCCACCCTACCATAGGTAATAATGCTTGTCTGGGCAAACTCTTTGCATTGGAGACAATTCGTATGCATCCCGCAAGCAATGTACCCAATTTGCTCTGGTCTGGGATATTAAGTAAATCGATGTCGGCAAAGGCATTTTCAGTCTATATTGAAAAAAAATTAAATCGTGTGCCTTTACATGTTTCAGGAATAAATAAACCCATTCATCGAATTGCCTGGTGTACTGGGGCCGCTGAAGATTATATTGAAGAAGCCTCGCTATTGGGTGTGGATGCTTATCTGAGTGGAGAAATTTCAGAGCGGACTTATTATCAGGCAAAAGAATTAGGGATACACTATTATGCTTGCGGCCATCATGCAACTGAGCGATTCGGTGTTCAGGCTTTAGGTGAGCATCTTAGTGAGCGCTATGGGTTGCTCCATCACTTCATTGATAGTGAAAATCCCGTTTAATCGCGTGTTCGAATGAGTATTCCCATCGATGTACATTGGAAAACGGGAATAGTTTTCATTGGGTTAAAAAAGTGTTTGACTCCTTAACTAATTTTATTGTAGTTGTAGTAATATACCTTCCACGGATGAGTTATCAGTAATAATCTTTGGAAATTCTTAATATGGAAATACGTTTTATACAAAAAATACATTCTAAATTGCCTGTATTGAGCTTTGATATATTGTCTATTCCTGTCGCTTGGTATCTTTCCTATTGGCTTCAGAATAATTTGCGACCATTTCCGCAAAAAGTAACAACCGTCTATGCTTTATTGGCTTTAACGTTGTTGGGTGTCATTCAGATAGGTTGTTATTATTATTTCAAAGTGTATCGAGGGTTATGGAAGTTTTCATCACTCAATGATGTTCGGCGGATTATTCACGCCGTTGTTTCAGCAATAGTCCTTGTCATTCCATTGCTATATATGACTTCTGTATTACCACATATCCCCCGTTCCATTTTGCCTATGTACGGTATTCTTCTAGGGATGCTCTTATGTGGGGGCCGATTAATTTTGCGTACTTATTGGGATAAATCAAATATTATTGACAACAGTAGTGATATCAAACGAGTACTGATTATAGGAGCCGGTCAAGCAGGGGAAAGCTTGATCCGTGATTTGAGTCGCTCTAATGCTTATTTACCTATCGGGCTTGTCGATGATGACCGCAGTAAATTTAGACAAGACGTGAGAGGTATATCCGTTTTAGGTAATGTTGAAGCACTGCCCCGGATTGTTAAAGAATTTAAAATTGATTTAATTTTTATTGCTATCCCTTCTGCACGCTCAATCGACATGCGACGAATTGTCAGTCGGTGCGAATCTTGCCGTATCCCTTTTCGCACATTGCCCAGCATTTTATCCATTGCATCGGGTAAGGTAGAAGTGAATGCATTGAGAGAGGTGCATATTGAAGACTTGTTAGGGCGTGATCAAGTGACGCTTAACTGGGAAAAAATTGCTCTTAGTATCCAGGATAGACGAGTATTAGTTACAGGCGCTGGTGGTTCAATTGGTTCGGAGCTTTGTCGACAGATCATGGCTCTGCAGCCTAAAAAATTATTGTTATTGGATAATTCTGAATACAACTTATATAAAATTGATCTTGAGTTAAAAGATCTTTTTCCAGAAATACCACTTGAAATTGCTTTAATCAGTGTTGTGGATGCTATGGCTATGGATCATGTGTTTCAACGATTCAACCCCGAGATTGTTTTTCATGCGGCAGCATATAAACATGTCCCTTTGCTTGAAAATCAAATCAGAGAGGCAGTGCAAAACAATATCATCGGGACTCAAATCACAGCTGAAGCGAGTGTGGCTACGGGTGCTTCAAAATTTATTTTGATTTCAAGCGACAAAGCAGTAAATCCTACAAATATCATGGGAACGACAAAACGAGTCGCAGAAATTTATTGTCAAAATTTAAATGAACATGTCAGTACAGAGTTTATTACAGTCCGCTTTGGAAACGTCTTGGGTTCAGTGGGTAGTGTGGTGCCGTTGTTTCAAAAACAGCTGCAAAAAGGTGGCCCATTAACAGTCACCCATCCGGATATGGAGCGTTATTTCATGACGATTGCTGAAGCCTGTCAACTTATTCTTCAAGCCATGGCGAATGGTGAGGGAGGTGAAATCTTTGTGTTGGATATGGGGGAACCCATTAAATTAACCTATTTGGCGGAGCAAATGATTCGATTAGCGGGAAAAGAACCCGGCAAGGACATTGCAATCGAATATACCGGTTTGCGTCCTGGTGAAAAATTATTTGAAGAATTGTTTCATATCTCTGAGCAATTAGAGCAGACTGAGCATGAAAAATTGTTTAAGTCCAAATTTAGACAAGTGGATTGGAGCGAACTGACTCAAGCATTACGTTTATTAAATACGGCGTGCAAACATCAGCAAACGGAGGAATTATTGGTTTTACTCAAAAACTTAGTGCCGGAGTTTTCTTATGATATAGGTTCTATGACGCAAATGATTTCTTAATAAGGTGAAGAATGATTATTGATTATACTGATTTTGAAAAAGTTGATTTACGTTCAGGGACGATCGTAAAGGTTGAGGCATTCCCACGAGCCAAAAAACCTGCTTATAAAATTTGGGTTGATTTTGGAGAGCAAATCGGCGTTTTACAAACATCAGCACAAGTGACCGTGCATTACACACCTGAAACTTTGATGGGAAGACAAGTCGTGGGTTGTGTTAACTTAGGAGAAAAAAATATTGCCGGATTTACTTCCCAATTTTTATTGGTTGGTTTTTCTGACGATGCTGGTGCAATCTGTTTGATTACCACTGTTCCAGCTGTAGCGAATGGGCAGAAACTGCATTAATTGTTTTTTATGCTCTGTTTTTTGGGCGGGTAGGGAAAACATCCGAGAACTGTATATGTTTATTGAGTAATACAATTTCACGGCGATGTGCCAATCCTGTAAATTGATAAACAATCATGGGAACAACCAAGGTAATAAAGCCGATTGAAAAAGCAATTTTATAGCTGGGATCATCATGCAACACCAAAAAGACTAAACAAATGATCATTAAAATGATGGCAATAATGCCGGTATAAGGTGATCCCGGAGTGCTATAACGCAAATCTTCCTTTGTATATCCTGCTTGATATAACATTTTACGAAAATTAATCTGTGCCCAACACAAAGAAATCCAGGCAATGGCGCCCGTAAAACCTGATACAAGCAACAATGCGATATATAGTGTAGTCTGACCAAAAAAATAACTGAAGATCAGCAATAACCAAATAGAGATGAGGGTAGTGACTCCTGCATTTTGTGGGACAGCATTTCTATTCAGTTTGGCCAATGGTTTAGGAGCCATGCCATTGCGTGCAAGCGCATGCAATGAGCGAACAATTCCATATACGCCGGAATTGGAACAAGAAAGGCTTGCTGTAAGTGTTACAAAACTCGCTGCAGCCCCAGCCCATTTTAACCCATAAAAATTTAAAGCTTCGGCAAAAACAGAATTGTTTAGTCCGGCTTTTTGCCATGGAAAAATAAGTACCAAACAAAAAACAGGGATGATATAGATGAACAGAATACGATAAGTAACGTTTCTAATGGCATTGGGAATCATCTGGGCTGGATTAATAGATTCACCGGCAGCAAGTCCAATGATTTCAGAGCCTTGATAATTGACCAAAAGGAGAACCATGGCCGTTAATAATGCCATACGCCCATTGGGAAATAGTCCTCCTTGATCGAAAATGTATTTGCTCCCAATAAACCCTGAAGCATACGGTCCATGAATGAAGCCCAGAAAAATAAACAATGAAACAACAACAAAACTAAACAAGGCAATAATCTTAATCAATGCAAGCCAAAATTCTATTTCCCCAAAAGTACCTACTTTAGCTATATTAATGTAAGTGATTAATAGACCAAAACCAACAGCCCATACATAACTACCAATTCCAGTAAAATGTTGCATGATGATGCCACCAGCAACGCATTCTGCAGGAATATAGGCAACCCAACTGATCCAATATGACCATCCGACGCCACATGCAAATGAGGGAGAAATAAAATCTGCTGTGTAATTGATGAATGAACCTGAGATAGGAATGGCAACGGCAAGTTCCCCCATGCATAACATGGTCAAATAGATAATTAACCCGCCTAAGATGTAAGCTAAAAAAACAGATGGCCCGACTTGATGGATCACAGCTCCAGTTCCAAGAAAATAACCGGAGCCAATAATTCCTCCCAACGCAATTAGCTGGACATGCCTTTCTTTCAATGCACGACGAAACTCCCCGTCATTGTGTAACTTTTGATGGTTATCTGTTTGTTTAGCCACTAATTTTTCAATTCCTCTAGGGTGCTACATTAATAATGGTAACAAATTGTACACTCATTTAATAAAATAACGAACAATGTTATGTCTCATGTATATAGTTTTATACCTAAATTTGCAAAAAAACCATAAAAATATAATCCTAAAATCTTCCATAGAAGATGTAGTATTCATTTGAGATTGATGCTTGTAAAAATGAAGGTTTTGCGGAGAGAGAGGGATTCGAACCCTCGATACGTTTCCGTATACACACTTTCCAGGCGTGCGCCTTCAACCACTCGGCCACCTCTCCGTGGGCAGAAGAGTATACTTG
>Ga0207083_1110_pt1 | contig 12872 bp, 12 predicted proteins | sample Alteio_BWMinHeat_57_FD_153516 | JGI IMG/M metagenome (GOLD analysis project Ga0207083, IMG submission 153516) | Enriched cells from forest soil in Barre Woods Harvard Forest LTER site, Petersham, Massachusetts, United States -... | ecosystem: Environmental > Terrestrial > Soil > Temperate forest >... | reverse complement strand
ATGAAGGTATTTTTACCAAAGATGGGGTGGAACGTTATTCAGCCGCGGATAAGCGTGACTTAATCGAATTTTTGAAAACGCTTTAAACTCGGATTCCGTTAACGTTTCTGCATCGGAACTTTAATGCACTCGGATGGCAGATCATTTCCTGTTTTGCAAAAATACAATTCAATATTCTTTGCCTTCTCATCCACAAGATTCAGATAAGTGTACTGAGTGGAGTATTGAGAAAAACACGCACGCTCACTCAACTCTTTTTCCTCGTTCGACTTCCAATTTGAATCACCACAGAGTTGAGCTTGATTGAATGCTTCAGCGCCACGAGAAGACTTCGGTGTCATTTGAAGCTTCTTCGCCGTTAAAACCAGCTGGATACCGTTCGCCGCAAAATTATGTTTTCCCTGAGCACTTTCATCCGCAATCGCTGTTGAACAATCAGAGTCCTGATAAAGAGTTGAATGCTCGGTGTAGCTGTATTCTGATGGACCAGAGTAACCATTAGTTTGGTATGCGCTGGTACTCGCACGATCGATCCCACTATCAAAATGAAGAGTTTCTTTTTGGTAGACGCTTCCTCCAGCCACGTTCATTACCACGCAATCAGAGGAATAGGTCCCACTAAAGGTCATGTAGGCAATAGGACCCGCTCCTTTAAAAGCGGACAATTCCTTGGTCATTTGCTCTTGTCGATCCGCCTCGGCACTTCCGCATGCCGTGAAAAATAATAGAGCCAAACCACTACATAAAATTTTATTCATAAACACCCCTGTAAAATATTAGATTAGGCGTTTTATTGCAATGCGTCAATTTTGTCAATACTTATTATTGGGTGAAAATTAGCCAAAAGAGAGCATATTTTTGAGGCTGATAGCAGTGATAGCAAGGAATATTTCATCGCGCTAATCAACTCAATTGTCACTATTTTTAAAAAATTTTTCCAGGATTCAACAGTCCGGCCGGATCGAAAACTTTCTTCATTGAACGCATGAGCTCGATCTCACGTTCGGTACGCGTATATTTCAACAAGTGTTTCTTCAACAAACCAATGCCGTGCTCGGCAGAAACACTGCCCTCAAATTTTTGAATCCAGGCAAACATATTTTCATCGGCCTTCGCGCACAGAGCTCGAAATGCCGGGATTTCCATATTGTCTGGCTTCATCAAATTCACATGTAAATTTCCATCCCCGATGTGACCAAAGATATAGGGCTTCAACCCAGGGTAATTCGATGAAATATCCGCGCTCCAATTTTCAATGAATTCCTGCAGACGGTGGATCGGCAGAGAAATATCATGCTTATGCAATAAACCAGTGTTTGCTAGAGATTCTGAAATCCCCTCACGCATCACCCACAAATTTTGTGCCTCTTTGGGTGATTGGGCTAACACTGCATCTTGAACCAGATCGCCAGCGAACAGTTCGCTCAACCATGCTTCTAGTTTTTCTTTGGCATCGGCAGATTCGGGGCGCTCCACTTCGAGCAAGACATATTGTTCGTGTTTATCCGCGAACGGGGATGAAAGATTACGGTGATGCAATACTGTTTCTAAGCAAGCATGAGACAAACACTCAAAGGCATTCACCGTGAGACCTGATTTCCGAACTTCCTTAAACAATGAAAATACCGTGGAGAGATCTTTCAGTGCGAAAAAGAAAACATCACTCTCACGCTGTAAAGGCGCCAACTTCAAAATTGCCTCGGTGATCACGCCTAAAATTCCTTCAGTCCCGATGAACAACTGCCTGAGATCAATCCCGGTATTATTTTTTTCAAGGGAACCGTTCAAGCGCAACACTTCACCGCTCATCAATACAACGGTCAGTCCCAAAACCCAATTACGGGTGAGCCCGTAACGAATTACTTTTACTCCGCCCGCATTGGTCGCGATATTTCCGCCCACCATGGATGAACCCTTGGATGCAAAATCAATAGGCCAAGTGAGACCCGCAGGTTTGCAATGTTCATGCACCGCTTCGGTCACCGCCCCAGCTTGACACCAAAGTGTATGAGCGAGTGTATCCACTTCACCCATCTGACGCATTTTTTCAAAAGAGAGAACCACTTCGCCATTCGCAGCAACTGCTCCGCCCGCAAGGCCGGTGCGTCCACCCGATGGAACGACTGCAGTTTTGTGGAGAGTGCAAAGTTTCAAGAGTTCAGAAACTTGATCGGTAGATGTTGGAAAGCAAATCACGCTTGGCGCCGGCTCATAAACCTTGGTCCAATCGCGTCCGTAGGTTTTCAAATCACTTGCGTCCTGTGAATGGGAAATTTTACGTTGTTGCAATTCTTTGATGAGCGCCTCTACCATATATGGAGAATATCACGGAAATTTTGGGCAATCTATTCTCATTTTTCAAGTGGAAACAGGGCAATTTGAACTCGATAAAGCTTCTCGTCGTGTTCCCCCGGTTTGACTGCCAAAAAAGACGATAAGGTTCTACGAAAAATTTTGATCCGTTCAGCAGCTTCAGCAACTCTCTCTGGATTCGACAAAACTGTGATTCCAGAGATGCTTCGCTCATCCTCCTTCAGGGAGCCCATGGATAATTTCGCCTGATCCAGATAACCTGCATGTATTTGGTCCAAAACTGATCTCGATGTTTTTGCGGTCTGCTTTGCATCCATCGATTTAAACCCGGATTGTGTTTTCTTCAATAAACCCATCTCCAGCAAGACTTCGATTTTCTCTTCTATTTGTTTTTCAGGCTGTGAAAGTGCTTTTGCAATTTTAGTGATTGAAAATTTACGGGTAGTGGATCTCAAAAGTTCTAGTAAGGCAAAAAAGAGCCAGTGGTTTAGTTTTGCAAGTTGCCCGGCACTCAACTCTACATAGTCTGCATCTTGTGGAATCTTGAAATCTTGTTTCGTGAGCAAGGAGTCGATGATCTGCTTTTTGAGGCTGGGGTCAACATCTAGGCAATCGAGGATTTGGCCGAGGCTTTCAGGGCTCGGCTCACGCTCTCCCGAAAGAAATCTCGAAATCATCGACGGACTGATTTTCAAATCCCGTGCAAATGAGCGAAGCGAATATTGAGGGTTTTTCAGCTGTCTTTTCTTTAATTCTTTCTTGAGTAGCTCTTGAATCATGATTTTCATCCCCCCTTACTAGCATCACCCAGGTGTTGCGCGCGAGCAACGTTTTCATTACATTGACGGAGTTTAATTATTGTCGTGATGCCGCAACGCGCGTATTGTACGCAACAAGAAAACAAACGGACTTAAAGGAGTGAATATGAAAACAATGATTTATTTAATGATGGCACTGAGCTCTTGTTCAGTAAATGCCTTAGCCCAAGACAAAATTAACCTGCCCGATCTCATGGGTGACCACATGCCTGGAAATGCCACGCTACTATTTGAAAAGGGATTTAGACTTTATACTCAACAGCAACAACAGCAGCCGAACGGTCCTTATACCGGTTGTCTTGATGCTGAAGATTGGACCAAGTTTATCTTCAAGCGTGAAGTGATGTTCAAGAATAACACTTTAGTAGCAACCGATGGCATGATTCTCCTCAATTCCAAAATGTCGACCGAAATGAAAGAAAGACTCGCACAACTTTTCCAGAGCAAGCATATTTACCTAGCCTGTACGGGTGGACACTCGAAACCCATTTATCAGTATTACGACCAACAACAACAACGCCAACAAGATACGACCCAGGATCCAGAATGTCTTGAGCAATGCACTCTCAACGGTGGAAGTCAGAGCGATTGCCGGCAATCCTGCACCGTTTATGTCTTAGCGCAAGCGAGAACACCCGGTTTCGACACGGAGAAATTCGCTTGTGAAGCAAGAAACGTAGGCGCCAAATATACAGATTCCATCTATCAATGTTCATTACAAGCGGAGTAATTTATGAATAAAATAATTATTTTAGGCCTATGGATCAGTTTCTCTGGCACATCCCAAGCACAAACACCGGAAATAAATTTTCAGCAAAAAACTTACTCGTCCATCGTGGTGATCGGTGGTGGTGTTCACGAATACGGAATTCCAGAAACTCAAGATGGGCAACAGCAGAAACAACAACAATGCCAACAAGGATCAGGCTGCCACAATCCGACAATGTACGTTCAATGCGCTCATCCGGATACAAATGTTCAACAGCAACAACAGTGTCAGCAGCACCAAGACGGGACCCCTTGTAGCGAGGATATTGAGGTCGAATTAAAATACAATGAGACAATACAGATCAATCGAACGCTCTATGTTTGTCTTGAAACCATGCCCCAGCAACAAATCCAACAACCGCAGCAGACTAACCAACAATAAGGACATTGAAATAAACTAGAACTCTTCCCTCCACCTATTGTTCGTGAGAGAATCATTACATGAACGGATCCCCTCCCCTTCCTGTAATGATTCTCTCATGAACTACGTCGCCATTATCCCTTTCTGCGTTTTGTTTGCCTCCTTTGCCGTTCTCAGAATCGAACTCATGTATTCAGCGTTTCTGGCCTTGCTTTCCTGCGTGGCCATTGCTGGTGCTTCACAGGAAGCGCTTCAACACACTCTGGTTTTTCTCTTTGAAATCGGATTCATTATTTTAGGCGCCTTTTATTTTATTGAAGTCGCCGATCACCGGGGCGTGATTCATTCTCTTGCAGATCTTGTAAAAGAAGTGAGCAGCAATCGCATTGTACAGTCTATCTTGGTTTGCTTTCCACTCACTCTTATTGTGGAAGGATCCAGTGGTTTTGGAACGCCGTTATTGATCATTGCTCCCTTACTTCGGGCGCTAGGACTTCCCCTCATTCTTTGCGCAGTTTTACCACTGATCAACGTATCGATTGGGATTCCTTTCGGAGCACTGGGGACGCCGATCCGATTGGGTTTTAGTGCCGCCGCGAATGCTGCTCCGATTTCGATACTCACGATTCAGGCGATTTATCCTTTCTTTTGGATCGCGCCACTCCTTTCTTTTTTCCTGATTCGTCGAAAGATACAACCACATGATTCGGAGAAGCGACCGATCTGGATTCTTTGGACTATTTTTCTGAGTACCACCTATGCACTCACCGCTTTTACGGTCGCCCAGTACAATCCTGAATTTCCGACCCTCACTGCGGGCTTACTCACTTTTGTTGTAGGAATCTTCTCTGCACACTTTATCGAGCATCGTAAAATCATGATTCCCCATCATCGTAAGGGTCTATTCATCTATACTTTGCTACTCATTGTTCTTTGGCTTGGAAAACACATCTGGATGGATCAAAAAATCCCCGGAACCCCAATTCGTATTTTTAATGCGGGCTGGATTTTCGTTATTTTCGGACTCGCTCTCTCTCGATCGGTAGATTTTTTCAGGCCAGCAATCAATCGCGCCAGACGCACCCTGGGCGTTTTATTTTGCATGACCTTCATTGTCCAACAACTCCTCTTCAGTGGCGCGATGGAAAAATTACTCGCGAATATCCCTCTTTGGTTTTTGACCTCCGGCACTCCTTTTCTTGGATGGCTGGGAGCGGTTTTTATCGGAACATCGACCGTGGCCAATTTATTTCTATCGCCACTGCTAGAGCCTGCGTATTACGGAATCCTTGCTGCTGGAACAGCGCTCGGAGTACCAATCGCCCTTCAGATGGTGGTTGGCGTGAAAAGCATTCTGAAAGATCAGGTGAGTGAGCGGGAGATTCTGGAGTTCACTTTTCCAATCGCTGTTATGTTTCTGATACTCACCCTAATTTTCTTTCAGTTAACCCATTAGGGCTGAAAACAGCGCGGATCCGTTTGGGCGACATTCCAAGCCTGCTGGTATAAGGCCGAAGTAAAAATAATTCTACCCGCATCGTCGAGCACCCGAAAAAACCGGTTCCCTAAGGCATCCCGTCCCAAGCGAACCATACAAAACGTATGCGGTGGAAAGGTATTCGGATTGGTGTTCGGGTACGGCTGCATATTAATTTTTATTCCATGGCAGTATCCCGATTGATCATATTGTTCAGCCGTTTGAAGGGCCTGGTTATAATCAGAAGTGGTGGTGATGAAATTTCCGTAGCCATCGAATACCGTGAAAGTTCCGACGTTGGACTGCTCATTGATCAGACAAGGTCCAACTGGATATTGTGCAAATGCACTGGATGATCCTAACGCAAACAAAAGAAAAAGAATTGCTTTCAACATAGATACCTACTTTCGGTATTCTGAAAGAGCAGACTCCATGCCAAATTAAAGTAAAATTATTCTATCCACTTACAGACGCGTGTTATTTTACGGGAATAAAAAATCCCCACTTGCAGATGCAAGCGGGGATTTTTTTGTCATTTCTTAGCAGTAAACAAACCATCAAACGAGCGCAGCAGAAGATCCCATCGCGAACAGTAGTATAAATAATATTTTCATCATAATCAGTCCCCCATATCTCAAAGTGGATAGAGCAGGCTTTATGCCAAATTAAACAAATATCATTTCATTTACTTAATGCGCCGCGTCATAGCAAGATGGCTAATTCGCACCTGTTTTTGGTGTCGTTTGTTCAGACGTCGCAGTCGGTGCAGGAGTTGCCGCCGGTGTAGCGGCTGCGCTTCCCGACATCCGATTCAACTCATCAAATCCAGGCAAGCCGGATAAATCCGGAACAATCACAATCGCGATCCGGCGATTGTCGGAGCGACCCTTATCCGTGGTGTTGTCTTCAACTGGATCAAATTTTCCGTAACTTGCCGTACTCACATGTTCAGGAGCCAGCCCCGATGCCAACATCGTGTTCAGGACCGAAGTTGCGCGCGCAGACGCAAGTTCCCAGTTGGATGGAAATTGTTTGGTGTGAATCGGCACATTATCCGTGTGCCCTTCAATTTGAAAATTACGATTATTCAAATCTTTGAGCAGACCAGTCACTTCTTTAATTGCCGCCGCTCCTGCTGATGAAAGCTGAGCCGATCCAGAAGCAAACAAAATATCGGTTGATAGAGCAAGCATCATGCGGCCATTGCGCACTTTAATACTGAGCTTTCCAGCATCCACCAATTCTTTGAATTTTGAAGTGAGCTCTTTAAATTCGGCAAGTCTCTTTTCAGTTTCCGCTTTTCTCGCTTCCAATTCACTCAAGGCCTGCTTCATATTCGCAACCGAGCCTTCGAGCTCAGTTTTTTGTGAAGAAGTGATTCCCAGTTTTTTCTCTAGTTCTGCCTTTTGCGATTCACAAGCAGCGAGAGACTCCTGGTGTTTTGAATCCTGGGCTTCGAGATCATTGTACTTACCTGCGCTCACGCAAGCAGTGGTGGAAATCAAAAAAATGACGGCAATCGAGAGTTTTTTCATAGAAATAAATTCTATGTTTGAGTGCAAAAAGGAGCAAGAGGACTTTACACACGAAAAAAATTAATACCTGCTACGTGTTCGTTAACGCGGCGGGCATCAAAAAGGTAGCGGATACCTTTTTTAATGCTCCTGCTTCACCGTAGCTGGATAAGTTGGTGCTTTTGCTTCCATCACAAATTGAAGCTTATCATCCTTTAGACAAACCCGAACGGCTCCACCGTTCTCGAGTTTACCGAATAGGATCTCTTCAGAGAGTGGACGCTTGATCTCGTCTTGAATCACCCGGCCCAATGGACGCGCACCCATCTTCGGATCAAATCCTTTTTTAGCTAGCCACTCGCGCACATCCTGATCGAATTCGATTTCGATGTTTTTTGCGAGTAACAAATGCTCAAGCTCAACAAGTTGTTTGCTCACCACTTGTTCCATCATCTTCATGTCGATTGGATTAAAGAACACGATCGAATCCAAGCGATTTCGGAACTCAGGAGAAAACACTCTCTCGAGTTCTTTTTGGGTCGCTTCTGATCCACCAAGATCACTCGTGAATCCTACCGATCTTCGCTCGGAATCGCGGGAGCCAACGTTTGAGGTCATGATCAGGATTACATTGCGGAAATCGGCCTTTTTACCGTTATTATCGGTCAAAAAGCCATGATCCATCACTTGAAGTAAAATATTCCACACACTCGGATGAGCTTTTTCGATTTCATCGAGCAGCACCACTGAATGAGGATTTTTGGTCACTGCATCTGTGAGGAGTCCGGCCTGTTCGAATCCGACATAACCTGGAGGCGCACCGATCAACCGAGAGACCGTGTGTTGTTCCATGTATTCACTCATGTCAAATCGTAAGAAAGCAACACCGAGGTGGGACGCCAGCTGTTTTGAAAGCTCGGTCTTACCTACACCTGTCGGTCCACAGAACAAGAATGCTCCGATGGGTTTATCTCCTGAACGCAGTCCTGAACGCGCGAGACGAATGCTCGATACCGCTTTATCGACCGCAGGATCCTGGCCGAAGATGGTGAGCTTCAAATTTTTATCCAAGGACTGCAAACGGTCTTTTTGATTGTTGCTGACCGATTTGGCAGGTATGCGAGCCATCTGAGAAATCATTTCCTCCACATCCACAGCCGTGACTTCGGTTCTCTTCGCAATCTTCAATTTCGATCCGACTTCGTCCATCACATCAATCGCTTTATCTGGAAGAAAACGGTCCGTGAGATGTTTCACTGATAGTTCCACCGCAGTCTTGATCGCATCGTTACTGTACTTCACTCCGTGATGCTCTTCAAATTGGGGTTTAAGCCCATGAAGAATCTGAACTGTTTCGTCCTGCGTGGGCTCGGTCACATCGATTTTTTGAAAACGACGTGACAGGGCCTGATCTTTTGCAAACACCGTTCGGTATTCCTGAAAGGTGGTAGATCCGAATACACGAATCTCGCCGCGTGCGAGAAGAGGTTTTAATAAATTGGCTGCGTCTACCGTTCCACCATTCACCGAGCCTGCTCCAACGATGGTATGAATCTCATCGATAAAAAGTACGGGAAAGACACCCTTTTCATGTTTTACTTCGAGAGCTTGAATCACGCGTTTCATTCGTTGTTCGAAATCACCGCGGAATTTCGTTCCCGCTAGAAGCGCACCGAGATCAAGGGAAAAAATTACGGCCTCCTTGAGGTGATCCGGCACATCGCCATTCACAATGCGTTCAGCGAGTCCCTCGGCGATTGCAGTTTTACCGACACCGGGTTCACCCACGAGAAGAGGATTATTCTTTCGACGGCGGCAAAGGGTTTGGATCACTCGATCGAGTTCCTGTTTGCGTCCGATCATCGGATCAAGTTTCCCGTTTTTCGCGCGTTCATTTAAATTAATCGTAAATTGCGAAAGTGAGTCGTTCATGGAACCGCGGGAAGATTCATCCTTGCCCATGATGCCCTCAGTGTTGGGAAGCGTCCCCTCGGATGAATTTTCATCTTGGGTGATTCCATGACTCACAAAACCCACCACGTCCAAACGGTCTACACCTTGTTGATTGAGGAGGTACAAGGTCCAGGAATCTTTTGCTTGAAAAATCGCGATGAATAAATCAATCGGTGCAATCTCATTTTTGCCCGAGGACTGGACTTGAAAAAGTGCGCGCTGAACCAGGCGCTGGACGCCGAGGGTCGCAATCGGATTTTCATTTTCACCTTTTTCATTCTCGGGGGCGATCGGCACTTCTTTCAGAAGGTAGGCGTTGAGGTCTTCCCTCAGTTTTTCGATGTTGCCCTTACAGTGAATCAAGGTCTGTTTCACTTCGTTTTCCTGGAGGAGTGAAATCATCACGTGCTCAAGGGTGAGAAACTCATGCTTCTTTTCCACCGCTTGTGCCAATGCCCGGTTTAAAACCAACTCTGCTTTTTTACCGATCATACTATCCTCCTACCTTGTTGAGCCGCCAGGCTCACATTTTTTCAAGCGTGAGCTTCAGCGGAAAACCTGCTTTTCTGGCCTTCTCCGTCACGATCGCCACTTTGGTTTCGGCGATATCAAACGAATAGATCCCTGCCACAGCCTTCCCTACCTCATGCACCTTCAACATCAGTGCCATTGCCTCTTCAGATGGTTTCGAAAAGTCGGTTGTCAAGACTTCGACCACAAATTCCATCGTGGTGTAGTCATCATTGTGCAACAAAACTGCGTATTTTGGTGGCTCAGCCACCTTCGGAAGTGCTTCTTGTACAGCCGCACCGGCTCCTGAACCTGGGTTACCACCACTAGTCAAACTGTTGTCATCACTCATTTGATTCGATGCTTTCACTTAAATTCAGCCTAGCATATTTTAAATAAAGAAGAGATAATAATTTTATGGGTAACCGATCTAATTTCGACGTCGAAGAAACCACCGATTCTAACACGGTCGCTTCGCCTCACATCACCACCCAACCCAATCCTGCATCCCTCAGTAAAGGCATCCCCATGCCGGATTTGGGACTCATCAACCCCCTCATCCAGGATCACGATGTGACCGAAATCATGATCAACGATCTGCGCAATATCGCGATCGAAAAACGCGGACAAATTATTGTGACTCCGGTGAGATTTAAATCGATCGATGAACTCAATCGGATCGTCAGAATCTTATTGGAACCGACAGGCAGAACCCTCACTCCTGAACATCCACTTGCAATGGCCACTCTTCCGGATGGTTCGCGAGTCCACATCGTGGCTCCTCCAGTGACGGAGATCGGCCCTTGTATCACGATCCGCCGTTTTCCGAAGCGCTACAATGTTGATAACTTCATCGCTAACGGTACGATGGATAAACGCATGGCTCATTTTTTAGAAGCCTGCGTGGTCGGTAAACAAAATATTCTGATCAGCGGTGGAACTGGAACGGGTAAGACCACCCTACTCAATAGTTTTATTGCGCTGGTGCCTCCACACGAACGCGTGATTACGATCGAAGATACGGCCGAAATTCCGCTCATTCTTCCCAATCAGGTAAAAATGATGACTCGCCCAGCGAGTTTGGGTGCCGAATTAATCGATGCTCGTGCGCTAGTTTCGAACGCACTTCGCATGCGACCGGATCGGATCATCATTGGTGAGTGTCGAGGCCCAGAAGCGTTGGACATCATTCAAGCGATGAACACTGGCCACCAAGGATCGATGACGACCATGCACGCCAACACACCTCGGGATGCGCTCATGCGTCTCGAAACATTGATGATGAGTGCCGGAATCGAAATTCCACTCTCGGCAATGCGCCGCCAAATCGCCAATGCGATTCAAGTGATTGTCCAGATCCGTCGATTTCAATCCGGAGTGAGAAAAATAATTTCGATTCAGGAAATTACGGGAATGGAACAAGACACAATCTTACTTCAGGAAATTTTTTCTTTTGAAACCACCAATCCCCAGGATCAACATTCGGAAGTTGGTAATTTCCGTTTCAATGTTTCCGCAAAAGTGATTGAAAATCTTCGCGCGCAGGGAATTAAAGCGCTTCCCTAGGTCTTTTTGACTACTTCACCACAAACACCGCACATGTTTTCCCTTTGGAAGCCAGATTTACTTTACCATTCCCATATCTACTCGCAGATCTACCCCATGGAATATCGCTCACTCTGATATAATTTTGATCAACGTGAGCCATAAAACGAATATCAGTAATCCGGTTTCTAAACCCGGAAAGTGGAGTAAATTTTTGGATAATATATGAATGAGGTGATTCCTTTACTTTTACTCCTAGTCTCAATATCTGACCTTGAGACATTTTTGCACCGATAAAAACACCACTACCGCCATCTTCATCCGCCTGTTTCAATACCCATCGATTTTTATTTAAAGAAAACTGTCTAAAGCGTTTCGGGCTGTACCCAAATCCCGTCAAACTTCGAACGATCGGTTTTTCTTTCAATAAGACTTCAATCATTTTGTCGACATATAGTCCAAAAACTTTGTCATTCACTAATTCTGTACCCGTAGAAAAATTTGTCCCAATTATTCCCTTTGAAATCAGCTTTGACAATTCTCCAAATGGTAATGAAAAATCCATTTTTTTCATTTTCTTTAGTCGATCGAAGAGTATCAGGAAATATCTTCTTGAAATGCTTGAAGCACAATGCCTTGATATTATGTAACCAATTTTTTCTCTTTTGCCTCGATCCTCAATGAAAGCCTCATTTTCTTTTACCACCAATCGGGTCTCAAGCTCACGATAGGATAAAACTCTAATTCCTCGCGACTGATAGATCTGCGCAATTCGATCCTCCTCGTGATCATCATATTTTTCCTTCTCGTGAAAACAAAAAATAGGAATGCCATTTTTTTCTTTCGCCATTTTAAAGTAATGTGCCGCTAGGTCATCATAAAAACTGTATGTATCGACAGATTCCTTGAGAAGTGGGCGAAATGATGGAATCACGCGGAGTAATATTTCACGAGACCGAACAAAGTCGCCCATGCCCCCCAAAATTCCGGCACTATCCTCCACAACAGACCACATACCTGCTGAATCCCTAATGAGATCAGGCCCGTAAGGAAATGACAGATGCTCAAACTGAATCTGGTCTTCTGAAAAAATTGAGTAGTACCGCCCTTCAATTCTCTTCATTACTTTAGGAGGGATGATTTTTTTCCACTTTAGTTCGCCGCTATAATATAGAGTTAAGAAAGCAAGAATTGCTCGTGCGCGTTGTTCGACTGCCCTACGTAAAAAAGCAACTTCTTCTTCATGTAATATTCTCGGCAGTAAATCCACCTCGTAATCCCCGCTAAATAGTTTGCAGGTTTTCTGTGCCAGCTTTTTTTGAACTATCTTTGGAATCTGTGCGTGGATCTTAAAAATCCTTTCATAAATAGCCTTCACACTATCCATAGAAAACTTGGCTTCATCAAAATATTCCATTTTCACCTTCCTTTTTTCATGCTATATCATACCGAACAAAATACGAACAGATGTTTCTGGAGTTAAAATGAAAATAAAAAAATCAAAATCAAATCCGCTTGATGCAAACAACTACAATCACTTCTTAATTGACGTTGTTACCTTGCTCGAAAACGCTCGCCGGTCGTCAGCCAGAGCTGTAAACTCGATCATGACA
>Ga0207083_1109_pt1 | contig 13031 bp, 8 predicted proteins | sample Alteio_BWMinHeat_57_FD_153516 | JGI IMG/M metagenome (GOLD analysis project Ga0207083, IMG submission 153516) | Enriched cells from forest soil in Barre Woods Harvard Forest LTER site, Petersham, Massachusetts, United States -... | ecosystem: Environmental > Terrestrial > Soil > Temperate forest >... | reverse complement strand
TGGAAAATGACTATAAAGAAGAGGCGTATGCAAAATTCAGTGAATGTATCAACTTCTTTATTTCCATCACACAGGGAGAATTATTAGAAAGTGATCCAATATCGGGCAAACTAACTAACATCAATTGGCAAAATGTCAAACGTCAGCTGTTGCAAAAATTAAGAGATGAAAACTATGTCACTCTTTCTCAAGAAGAGGCCGCTTTATTCGATGGGCTTTTGCTAGACGAAAATAGATCATTGGATTTAACAATCATCAACACGCTGATTCTCCATGGTTATGAATTAGCCCAGTGTTTGGAATTCTTAAGCCTTTGGAGCATGGAACAAAAAGCGGCCTTGGTGAGCGCTTATCTGAATAATAAATCACCAAATGATCAAAAAGAGGTATTAGCTATTCTTCATAATGAAGCGCCTCAATTAACGGCTCAACTGAAAGAAGAACCGAATTTTCAAGCCATTTATTTTGCTATTGCTATTGCCGAAAAGGATGTAGCTGCGGTGAAAACTTATATAGAACAGGGTGCAAACATCAATGCAGTACTACCGTTATTGTTTAGCGAAGTGCACAAAAGAGGTACCCTCTACTGGTTACATGAGTACCCTCTTCTCTTGCAAAAGATGACTGTGGCAGGCATGAATACCGTCATTGATCAGGGAAAATACCAAGGAAAGACGGTTGCAGAAACGTTGGTGAGTACCAAGAAAGGCCGTCAGCTGTTATGGGAGAATCGCATATTACAAACCCTTCTCTCTCAAACCACCATGGCCAATAGACTTTCTGATTCTCTGACGCAGGCAGAAACTGAAAGAAGGACCGTGGGTACCCAAGAAGGATTCTTCAAGAAATATTCTCCCCTGGTGAGTCAATTAGTGCAATATATTGTTTATGGAGACCTCACAAAATCAGAGGCATTACTTCAAGCAAATCCATCCTTATTAGAGACACTACTCACAGAAAAAGTCACGGTCATTGATTATTCAAGACGTAAGCTCAAACAAAAGACTGCTTTTCAGGCAGCGCTTTGTGCCATGGATGATGAACTCTGTGCGATGTTGGTCAAATACATGCCAGAAGGTGAAATGACTCGCCAGTATCAAGAAATTTTTCCAGAAGGGCATGAAACGTATTCCCAAGAACAAACGCCGTTTGACTTCAGTCAAATCGTAGATGCAATTAGTCTAAGCTTTGATGCAGATGTAGAAAAGGCACTTAGTCTTGAGTTACCTAACCAGACATTACTCTGGATCAATCTTGAGCAATTTAGGGCGGATTTTACTCAATGCTTATCCCAAGAAGCCGTGTTTAACCCAAAACATCTCCTCAAGGCACTTGAGCTTTATGATAGCCAATTTGATAAGTGGACTGGGAACCAACGAAATTTATTTTGGCGGCAGGTCGTAGGATATGTACAACGGTTTCTGCCTGCCAACATCGCAATGGATTTTGATCAGGGACTTTATGCGCGGGTAGAAGATAAAGAAAAGTCGAGTCGTTCGTTCCAGTTTAGCTATGGCGGTGGCGCTATCTTTCCGGTGGTATTTGATTCTTTTTCTGGGTTGGGTTATGAATTTGCGCTGGGCGGCGGTGGCTTGGTCGGCGGGAGGTGGTGTCTGGGGTCGGGTGTTCCCCATGTCTTTTCAAAACTTATGTCGAGCAAAAACAGCAGTCTTGGGAGAATTATACAGTCAGAGGTTGCCAGCAGTCGCTGTCTAATTCTGTAATGTAGAGAGAGAGAATATTTCGAGCGATCAAGATCGGCGCTTCCTGCCAACACGAAAAGGTGTTGCAAAATACGATCGGATAGATGCACATGATCAACAACTTCATCCTCGAAACAGTAACGTTTTAAACAACGTGGGTCATAAGTGCCATCAATTAGTGATTGAATGCCTTGTGGCAGCCATTCATCTATTTCCCTTGCCATAATGTGCACATCATGGTTGTGATTGGCATGCTTTTTCTGTCTATGGATTTGGGCAAAAAGTTTTTTGCCTAATTCAAGCATACTATTCACATCCCAGCGTTTCATCAATGATTTGTACGGCTTGATCGGATACTTGTGTAAAATCAGTTTGTATTTTTAAAACCGGAGGCATGTTTTATGTTAAACGCAGTAGAGATGCTAGCTAAGCTACTAGAGTTATCGCAACGTGTGGCAGTTTTAGATTTCAGACTTCTTCGTAAACGTCGTTTCGAAAAAGGTTTCCAACATTGGCGTGCACGCTTACCTAAATTGCTCGGGTAAACGGGATTTGATACGTAAAGTAGCCTGGCTATGAATTTGTGAGACGCGCGATTCCGTCACCCCCAGTACCTCACCAATTTCTTTTAAATTCAGATCTTGCTCATAATACAATGACAGCACTAAACGCTCTTTTTTTGGCAGACTATCAATGATCTGGGCTAAATAGGTGGTCATGTCTGCTTGCAAAGCATTCACGTGCGGCTCGGAAGAAATCCCACCCGTTTCATCTTTCAATACATCATCGGTGACACCCAAATCATCAAATCCATACAAATGAGCCCCAGCGGAATCGTCCAACATGGCATGGTATTCAGCAAGGCTAATACCCAATTCCTCAGCAACTTCCTGATCTTTAGCATCACGACCTACCCGATTTTCAACTAACCTGACTGCTGCAGAAATCATACGCGCATTGCGATATACTGATCGAGGCACCCAATCATTGCGTCGAACTTCATCCAACATATGACCACGGATCCTTATTCCTGCATATGTCTCAAAAGAAGCGCCCTTGGTTTCATCATAGTGTCGAACGGCTTCTAACAATCCCAACATGCCTGCTTGGACTAAATCATCTAACTGCACAGACTGTGGCAATCGCCCTAATAAATGATGGGCAATGCGCTTAACCATCAGCGCATGTGTTTTTACTAATGCTTCCTGCGTTTGTTGATTAACTTTGCTGTATGCAGCCAAAGCATCCACAGTATTCTCCTTTGTTGTATATCATGGTGGGCGACGCGTTGCGCCATCCTATTTGTCCTGAATCAATTATGCTTTTCTTCTTGACCTTCTTTGCATTTATAAAAAGCATGTTTTGCACAATTATCGGGGCAATTCGTATCTGCTGAGGTAACACAAATCAGCTGAATACAATCATCCGTCGCTTTTTGCACACATAAATCGTCACCACCCCTACCTAAACATTTATTTTGTGCCTTGGGCAAACAATCTTCTGAACAATTCGGATCGGATGATGCCGTGCATATCGTAGAGACACAATCATCTCTCGCATTTTGGATGCACGAATCGAGTTTCATTTTGTTGGCGTCGATGACGTATGAAGGGATATCGGCCGCATAAAGGAGGAGTGTGTAACAACTCATTAAGATGAATAGAATCATTCTGTTCATAGCATGTCCTTTAAACTGACTTTATTTTTATTATAGTTAGGATCGGCTGACATATATGGATCCTAACAAAATGAGTTATCTTGTTAGTTGTAAAATCATGCGAAACTATTACAGTTTAATACCTATTCTAGGATCATATACAGGATAAATACCAGCAAATTTAAAATTTTAGCCGAACAAATCTATCGTAGAATGACTGATGGGCGTCATCCCGAACAAAGTATGGGATGACGGCATTTAGAAAATGAATGTACTATCGCGAATTAGCGAAGAATCCTAACCATAGGAATAATCGTGTGGATAATACCAAAAAACTGCAATACGTATATCACCAAAACAACCATGACCACTACATTCAATAAACTTCTGATAGACATGGGTAATGGAATGAATGCCGTGACCAACCATAACACCAATCCAAATACAATAATATTAGCGAATAGATTTAATAACTCGTTCATAAATATCCTTATCTGAAGAAGAAAAATCCTATCTCTATTACCTTATCATAACTTTTATTGCTTTACGATCATCTCAGGAATTTGAGCTAACCGGCTTTCAAGATCAACAGGCACGGGTCCTCCTCCTTGTGCCATGTCCTTACGTCCGCCACCTTTACCACAGAGGTGTTGAACGAATTGACCCGCTGTAGGCACTTGGCCGAGAATCGATTGACTGATCCCGACGACAACGCTCATTTTTTCTTGAGCTATGCTATACAAAATAATCACTGCATTATCCAAGCTAGATTTTAATTGATCAAGCAGCGTTCTGAGTCCTTGTGCATCTGTATCCATCTGCTTCAACAACAACTGAACACCACCCAAATTTTTTACATCTGCTAATAACGCATGACCTGACTCAGCGGCTAATTTCATTTTAAGGCGCTTTAATTCTTTGTCTTGTTGCTTCACCTCTTGCAACCATTGAGATAATTTTTCTTGCACATGCGTTCGGGTGGTTTTCAATTCTGAGGCCACCGCATCTAGCATTTGCATGTGTTCATGGAGCCATTGCAAAGCATAACGCCCTGTCACCATTTCAATTCGTCGAATCCCACTCGCAATACCATATTCTGCCGTGATTTTGAAAAGACCAATATCACCGGTTCGTCTTGCATGGGTACCGCCACATAATTCTTTAGAAAAATCACCCAAAGATAATACCCGCACCGTGTCTGTGTATTTTTCTCCGAACAAGGCCACGGCACCACTCTTTTTCGCCGCATCAATACTCATCAATGTCGTTATCACTTCATCATTGGCACGAATTCTATCATTCACGAGTATTTCGAGTTGTTCTAATTGAGTGGAGGTAAGTGCCGCATGATGCGAGAAATCAAACCGGGCGCGTTCAGCATCGACCAAAGAGCCTTTCTGTTGAACGTGTTCTCCCACAATGGTTTTTAACGCGGCATGCAATAAATGGGTGGCCGTATGATTCAAACGAATCGCTTCTCGTCGAACCACATCCACTTGTGCTGTCACGGATTGATTCAATTGCATTTCGCCGTCTAACAATACTCCATGGTGCAGAATCGCATGCCCTAATTTTTGAGTGTCATCAACACGAAATGTACCCCGCTCGCCAATCAGTAGACCTCGATCACCGATTTGGCCCCCACTTTCCGCATAAAATGACGTGTCTTGCAACACAATGGCTGCTTTTATCCCCGCGTTAATGGTTTCTACTGCCTTACCATCACATAGCATGGCCACGATATTGCTTTGCACAACATCGTGTTCATACCCTGTAAAGTTAGTTACGGCATTTATATCAATCGTCGTTGAATAATCCACATGAAATTGACTGGCTGATTGCGATTGCTCGCGTTGATGTTGCATACACTGATTAAACCCTGACATATCCACTTGTAAACCATGTTCACGCGCAATATCCGCCGTCAAATCCAACGGAAAACCATACGTGTCATACAATTTGAAGGCAACCTCACCCGGGATTTCCAATTGCCCGTGCATGGCTTGAATTTGTTCTCGCAATAAGCGCAATCCTTGTTCAAGCGTGCGAACGAATTGATTTTCTTCTTGCGCTAACGCATCCTCAATAGGCTTTTGTTGATTGACTAATTCGGGGTAAACGTCGCCCATCACTGTGATCAAGGGTCGAACCAATTTATGGAAAAATGGGATAGGCAACCCCAGTTTATTTCCATGTCGAATGGCGCGTCGAATGATACGGCGCAACACATAGCCACGTCCCTCATTGCTGGGCAAAATGCCATCTGTAATTAAAAAGGCACATGCCCGGATATGATCGGCGATCACTTTTAAGGAAGGATTATCCCGATTGACGCCTTTTGCCATTTTAGCAATCGCGCGAATCAGGGTTTGGAAACTGTCTATTTCGTAGTTATTGTGCACCCCTTGAACCACTGCCGCGATTCGTTCTAATCCCATGCCCGTATCAACGGAAGGTTTGGGTAAAGGATGCAATCGTCCTTCTTTATCTCGATTAAACTGCATGAACACCAAGTTCCATATCTCGATGTAGCGATCCCCGTCCGCCTCTGGCGTACCCGGAGGGCCTCCTGGAATGTCTGGACCATGATCATAAAAAATTTCCGTGCATGGGCCACAAGGTCCAGTATCTCCCATCGACCAAAAATTATCTTTTTCATCGCATCGTGAAAACCGCTCTTTGGATACACCTATCTCGTTTAACCATATATCCGCGGCCTCATCATCATCTTTATAAACAGTAATCCATAAACGCTCAACCGGTAATTTCAATACCTTCGTCAAAAAGTCCCAGGCGTAATGTATGGCTTCACGTTTAAAATAATCCCCAAAACTAAAATTCCCGAGCATTTCAAAACACGTATGATGCCGAGCTGTATAGCCTACATTTTCTAAATCATTATGCTTTCCGCCAGCACGTACGCAACGTTGTGCACTAACCGCACGAACATAAGGACGCGACTCAAACCCTAAAAAGGTTTCTTTGAATTGCACCATGCCCGCATTGGTGAAAAGTAATGTCGGATCATTGGCTGGCACCAAAGAACTTGAAGGAACCACTTGATGCCCTTGTTCTGCAAAGTAATCAATAAACGCTTGTCTTATTTCTGAACTTTTCATGTAAATACAACTATGGTTAATGGGCCTTGACCGCCGTTAATGGTTAAACATCATTGTGATAATATCCGTAGAAAACCCTCGATAAAGCAAAAATTGCTTTTGTTTTTGTATAACAGGATAGGTTAATTCCTGTTGGTCTTTAAATTTTTTCTTCCATACCATGGTCGCATATGACAACCAATTATCCGCTTCTTCATGCAATGCGGCGTCAATCAAATCCCGATCTATCTGAACGTTCTGTAACTCTCGCCGAATTCGCAGAGGCCCATAGCCCTGGCGAATACGCGCTCTTAACAGGCTATCCACAAAACGAGTATCATTTTGCAAACCAAGCCGTTGACATTCACTTAACGTGTCCTGAATATCAGCTTCAGGGTATCCTTTTTGGGCTAATTTATTTGCAAGTTCGTATGCCCCATGCTCGCGCCTACTGAGTAGGCGCACGGCACATTCAAATGCCTTACTCATCGATTAATTCAACATCCACCGCTTCAGCCACAGGTGCTTTTTTTACCAAAAATTCCGTTCTAATTTGTTGTTCTAAAAGCGCTGTCAATTTTGGATTTTCTTTTAAATACAAACGAACATTATCCTTCCCTTGACCAATTTTTTCTTGGTTATAACTATACCACGCACCGGCTTTCTCGATTAAACCCAATTGTGTTGCTAAATTAATGATTTCACTTTCACGCGAAATTCCTTCATTGTAAAGGATGTCAAATTCAGCCATTTTAAACGGTGGCGCCACTTTGTTCTTGACCACCTTGACACGCGTTTCGCTTCCCAGCGTCTCTTCGCCTTTTTTAATTGATCCGATACGGCGTATGTCTAAACGCACGGACGCATAAAACTTGAGCGCGTTACCACCCGTGGTTGTTTCAGGACTACCAAACATCACTCCGATTTTCATACGAATTTGATTAATGAAGATCACTAAGGTATTTGAACGTTTGATGTTTGCTGTCAATTTGCGCAATGCTTGCGACATGAGTCTGGCTTGCAAACCCACATGGGTATCCCCCATTTCGCCTTCAATTTCTGCTTTTGGCGTCAATGCCGCCACAGAGTCAATAATCACCACATCAACAGCCGCAGAACGCACCAACATATCGGTAATTTCAAGGGCTTGCTCACCGGTATCTGGTTGAGAAATCAACAATTCATCTACCTTAACCCCTAATTTCTCCGCATAACTCGGATCCAAAGCATGTTCTGCATCGATAAACGCGGCTGTACCGCCTTTCTTTTGGCACTCAGCAATGACTTGCAAGGTCAAGGTGGTTTTTCCTGATGATTCAGGGCCATAAATTTCAACCACACGCCCTTTGGGAAGCCCGCCGATGCCCAAAGCAATATCTAACCCGAGAGAACCCGTAGAAATCGCTTCAATATCCCGCACAGCAGTACCATCACCCATGCGCATAACAGAACCTTTTCCAAATTGTCGCTCAATCTGCACGAGCGCGGCCGTGAGTGCCTTGTGTTTATTGTCTTCCATTCGTTCACCTATGTTGGATATGCAAAGAAAAAATTATCCCACATATACGATGAAGCAGCAAACCAAGAAGTGAGATACTGCGCGTGGCCACGCGCAGTATCTCTCAAATTAAATCTGAAATACGATATTCATCATTCTCCATTATTTTCGTCATGACATGATTTAATTCCTGAGCAATGAGATCTTTACAGTCCGTTGTTAGTGGCCCATTAATGGATAATTGATATTGATTGTACTGATCTTTTGTAAAGTAAATCCATAACACTTGATTACCAATGTTACGATCCACACCTCCATAATGATTGGGAATTGTCATTTCAAGACCAGAAAAATTATTATCCCGGGGTTGTTTAATGAAAAATCCTGCTGTGATATTGAAAACCACCGTCAATCTTTTGGGTTTTAATAGTCGCAGATTGGTACGGAGCAATCGATTTAGCTTATCTTTGATATCAAAACTTGCCATAAACCATCTCATCTTGCTCAGATTTTTAAGATAGAAGTGCCTTGTAATTGGATTGAGATGACTCACCTTAAATTTTTTCGATAGAAAAAGTTTGTGATATAGCGTTATTGCGCTGCAACCCATTGAAAACAATGATTCTTTTAATCCGGTATTTTTGATGTATTGAGAACATTTCTGAAAAGGAGCCGCTTTTATAAATTCATTTTCTATGGACTTGAAAAATTCCATAAATGTATAATTTTCATTTAGAGTAATGTTTATTCTTTTGTATTCAATCAACAAACCCACAACCGAGCCGTAGCGACTACCTTCCCGACCATTATGCAATACCATAATCGGTATTTTTTTTTGGGAACTTATCTTATAAAAAACAATCTGAAATGCTGCAATTAAACCGGTGCTCACATTAATATTTTTTTCCTGATGCCATGCCTTGAATTTCTCAACAAATGGCTCATCCATTGGATAATGAAATAAATTCTTTGATTGCTTCATTGCATCAGGCCAATGATGGGGACGACCAAAACTTAATTTTTGAAAACCACTGTTATAAACCTGCCAAAAATCAATTTTATCCTTGAGATCTTTTTCATAATGACTATTATTCTGTTTTACATAGTCTAAATAACCATATTGTTCTTGGACGGGAATAAGACTCTTTCCAAGCAGTAAGGTTTTATAATTGTCCTTTAATTGCTCAAATAAAATCCGGTATGAAGAATCATCGAGTATAATATGCGGGATGATGATGTGTAATTCATGAAGCTCTTCTTTTAGTTTATAGAGGTATATCCTAATGAGTGGTTGTTCGGTTAACGGAATATGCTCCATTGTATTTTTATAAAAGACTTCATTCAAAACAGCCTGATCATAAACGGAAGAAATATCTTCGTAGAACAATGTGAATTGTCCTTGTCTCCTCACCATTTGAATAGGGATATCTTTATGAAAATTTAACCAAAATGCACCATTTTTATTAATAGCAAAAGAAAAAGCCTTGGACAAATAGTCTAAATTTAGTTTACCGTGTAAGTGAATTTGCCTAGGACAATTAAAACTGTCACCTGCTTTGTCGATTAGCCAAAATCCGTATTGGGTATCCGTTAATGTAATTGCGCCCTCTCGCACATCCTCAGCGGATGTATGATCTTGATCCTGCGCAAAAAATTTGTTTAATTCTTTTGCAATATTGCTTGTAATTTTATCGATTCTTGGATCATTAATAAAATACTCTATGGGTAAATTAAGGTCTTGGCATTGTAACTTATCATGAATTCGGCTTCTAAGCTCCAAAGACATCAGAGAGTCCATTCCCATGGCAAATAAATCATTCGTTTTACTGAGTTGATCGATATTTTCTAACCCTAAAACATCAGCAGCCGTGTCACATAATACCTGACTGAGTATATTCTTTTGTTCTTTCTGAGTATGTTGTTTCAAAATACTTATCAATGATTGAGCCGTAGGAGGGGCCGTCGTCTCGTCTTGCTCAGAAAACTCCAAGTATTTTTGCGTATTTTTGAAATAAAGATTCCATTGCATAGGGCATAATACAACTTGCGGCAAATCACTTCGGAGTAACACATCCAGAATATCAATACTCTGCTCATCCAAGGGGATAAACCCACGTTTTTTTAGGGAATGGATGACTCCCGCCGCCATCCCTATCGTTTGAAAAACACCCCAGTTAATGGCCAATGCAGGCAAGCCCTGTTGTTGTCGTAAATGAGCCAAACCATCTAAAAAACCATTGGCCGCCGAATAATTTGCCTGTCGTCTAGAACCCAGTATTGACGATGCCGATGAAAACAAAACAAACATATCCAAAGCCATATCTTTCGTTAATTGGTGCAGGATTAAGGCGCTTTCCATTTTTGCACGAAATACCTGTTGTAACTCTTCTTCACCTAAATTGACAATTAAATCATTCTGGACAATGCCAGCAAGATGAAAAACCCCTTTGAGTGGTTGAGCACTTTGCTGAATATTCTCAATCATTTTCTTCATTTGCGGTAAGTTACTTGCATCCGCTGAGTAATGGATAATCTCAATCTCTTTTTTTCTTGCACTATCAATCAAATTTTGTGTATCTAGTGGGCATTCAGAACGGCTGGTAATCACAATGCGTTTAACCCCATGACGTATGAGGTACGCCATTAATGGTTTTGCTAAACCACCCGTGCCCCCCGTAATCAGATAACTCGCTTCCCGGTCAAATAATGTTTTCTGTTGTTGTATCGCGTTAATGGACAGCTTTTTTTTCTTAAGCCTAGGGACATAGATTGCATCCCTCACAGCAAATTGGTTTTCCCCACTGGTCGTATTAAATACATATTCTAAACTTGCACTTAAGGTGCTGTCTGAATCAAGATCAATAGCATAGTTTCTATGAAGCTCAAGCTCATTTTTAAAGCTTTTCCAAAAAGCACAGGCCATGGTATGGTGAGGGTTGACTTTGGCAGGTGCGGAGTCATGACTGACATAAGCATTTTCTGTAACGAGGACGAAGCTTGCAGGGGGTGATTTAAACATCCTTTGGCAACAGTGAAATAGATCATGAAATTGATCCTCTTCATACAGAAAAACGATGTTTTTATCCTCAACACGCTCTAATTTATCGATATTATCGATGAGCTGATATCTCAGGCGACCTAATATTTTTTTTGCTCTCATTTCATTGGTCGAAATAATCCACAAATCAGGAACGTTCGTTGCGTTCAGTGGATTTAAATTCAGTACACTCCATTGAATCTCATAGAGATGCTCTGAGGCAGTTTCAAAAGAAACAACGTCACCTTTATTCACTTGCTTTAATTGGAGATCCTCCTCAAATGGCTCATGAAACAAGAATTCATCGCCCGCCGTTAAAGGCCCACCCGAAAGAGGATTGATGATGTCATTTTGAACAGTATTTTTGTCTCTTAATTCCAGCCAAAATTTATTCCGAGCAAAAGGATAACTGGGCAATGCCACTTTGGTGAAGGTACAGTGATGGTTCTGGTAATACGACGCCCAATCAACCTGTTTACCTTGTAGATAATCCATAATTAACACGTGAAGTGCTGTATCATCGTGCAAATCTAGACTATTATTTTCCCGATGAGAGACGGCAAACTCTCCATTCTTTAACATTTGACTGGCTGCATAGGCATCCTTCGCCACGATGGCTAGCCGATAAGAATAATGATCCCGACACACCGCTGCTGTAAAACACAGATGATTAAAATCATCGGTGGTTGTCGCTAAAAACGGCTGATAACATTTCACTAAATTATCTAACGCAGCCTGACTTTTTGCGGACAAAACCAATGCATTGGTTTTAGGCGGCAGCATTTCTCTTTGCACCATATTTTCAGGAAACTCCTGAAGAATAATATGCGCATTGGTACCACTAAAACCAAACGCACTCACGCCAGCAGATTTTAACGTTGTATTGCTATGCCAATCCCTATTATGTAAAGCAATTTGGATAGCATCGAGGTTTATATTAGGATTTAATCGATTAAAATTTAAATTTTTATAGATTCTCTTTTTTTGCAAACCAATGATAATTTTAATCAATCCGGCAACACCAGAAGCACTCTCAAGATGGCCAATGTTTGTTTTAACAGTACCAATATACAATGGATTATCATTACCGCGCTGCTTGCCATAGACCGCATTAATCGCGTGAACCTCGATGGGGTCACCCAGAGAAGTACCTGTACCGTGCGCCTCAATATAACTGATATCACCACTGGCTAACTCTGCCTGACTCAACGCTTTCTTCATCACGTCTTCTTGGCTTTTACCATTGGGCACCGTTAAACCGGCAGACTTGCCATCACTGTTGATGGCTGAACCCTTGATAACGGCTAAAATCCTGTCCTTATCACGCAAAGCATCGGTCATTCTTTTAAGAAATAACACACCACAACCTTCAGACCGAACATAACCATCGGCAGTTTCATCAAAGGTTTTGCATTGGCCATCTGGAGAAAGTGCTTTTGCTTTCGATAACTTGATCATACCTTCTGGCCGTAATATGACATTGACACCCCCAGCCAGGGCAAAATCGATTTCGCGATTTTTTAAACTGTTACACGCATAATGAATAGCCACCAATGATGAGGAACAGGCGGTATCAATACTTAAAGCGGGCCCTTTGAAATCAAAGGTATATGCAACGCGTCCTGGTATTATATTCAAAGCCTTGCCAGTGATAGAGAACATCCCTGGCTCCTCGTAAGATAAGCCTTTTTTTTCCAACAGGGTATAGTATTCATTAGCAGAACCAACTCCCGCAAACACACCTGTTGAGCTGCCACGAAAAAATTGGACAGGATAGTTTGTATTCTCCAAAGCATGGTAGCAATTTTCTAGAAATAATCGTTGTTGTGGATCTAAAAACGGAGCTTCGCGGGGACTAATCCCAAAAAATTGAGGATCAAAGAATTGAATATTATCGATTAATCCTAATTTATTAACATACATTTTTCCTGGGGTGTCTGGATTAGGATCATAGTAGAGCTGATTATCCCATCGCTCTTCGGGAATATCCTTAATGCCATTTAGCCCATTTTCAAGCAATTGTTCAAAAGCGACTATA
>Ga0207083_1107_pt1 | contig 13244 bp, 14 predicted proteins | sample Alteio_BWMinHeat_57_FD_153516 | JGI IMG/M metagenome (GOLD analysis project Ga0207083, IMG submission 153516) | Enriched cells from forest soil in Barre Woods Harvard Forest LTER site, Petersham, Massachusetts, United States -... | ecosystem: Environmental > Terrestrial > Soil > Temperate forest >... | reverse complement strand
CTTGTACATTCCACTCCGGATGAATTGATCCGCGATCGACATACCGTAAAGAAAACCGGTGCATTGTTGGCTCACGTCCAACGCTGGTATCCCCGGAATTCCTAGTTTCTTTTGGAGAAAACACGCTGTTCCAGGAAAATCGTGGTCTGGAGATAAGGTTGCTAAAATGAGGGTTATCAATTTCCGAAAATGAACGGAAAAAGTGTCTTCGTGCATGCGGTGAAACGGATGCCAGAAGTGCTTCAAGAGGCGCTCACCTTCAATAATCTAAAACCGGAAGACATCGACCTTTTTGTATTCCATCAAGCGAACCTTCGCATCAATGACATGGTTGCAAAGCAGTTCAATATTCCAGAAGAAAAAGTTTTTAACACGATTCAAAAGTATGCAAACACGACGGCCGCCACGATTCCAATCGGGCTTGATGAAGCCGTCAGAGCAGGAAAACTAAAAAAAGGAATGCTGGTAGCGTCTGCCGCGTTTGGTAGCGGCTTTACTTGGGCTTCAGCAATTTATCGGTTCTAGAGGAATAAAGTATGGAAGAAAATAAAAGCATTATTCAGGTCAATATTGAAGACGAAATGCGGGGAGCCTATCTCGATTACGCGATGAGTGTGATCATTGGCCGCGCACTTCCCGATGTCAGAGACGGATTAAAGCCGGTTCATCGTCGTGCACTGTACACGATGTACGATCTCGGAAATACCTACAATAAGGCCTATAAGAAATCAGCCCGTATCGTCGGGGAAGTGATGGGTAAGTATCACCCACACGGAGACTCCGCGATTTACGACACCATCGTGCGGATGGCCCAGGACTTTTCTCTTCGTTATCCTCTCGTCGACGGACAGGGTAACTTCGGTTCAGTGGACGGCGATGCACCAGCAGCGATGCGTTACACCGAAATCCGTATGGATAAAATTGCAGACGAAATTCTGGCCGACCTTGAAAAAGAAACGGTGGATTTTGCTCCAAACTACGATGGTTCCACCACAGAACCAAAAGTTCTTCCCACCCGGATTCCAAACCTTCTGATCAACGGATCTACCGGGATTGCGGTCGGGATGGCGACTAATATTCCACCGCACAATTTGGGCGAAGTGATTGATGCCACGCTTGCACTGATCAAAGATCCTACCCTTGGTGTGGATGCGATGATGGAGCATGTGAAAGGTCCGGACTTTCCGACCGGAGGAATTATTTTCGGTGGAAATGCATTGAAATTAGCCTACAAAACAGGTCGTGCAGTGATCACCGTACGTTCCAAAACAGAGATCGAGACTTATAAGAATGATCGTGAACGCATCATTGTGACTGAGCTTCCGTATCAAGTGAACAAAGCTCGTCTCATTGAACGGATTGCCGATCTAGTGAACGAAGACAAGTTGGAAGGTATTTCTGATATTCGCGATGAATCGGATCGCACCGGAATGCGCATCGTAATCGAAATCAAGAAAAACGAAAGCTCGAACATTGTGTTGAACCGTCTTTACAAGATGACTCAACTTCAAGATAGCTTCGGGATCGCGCTTCTCGCGATCGATAATCATCAACCGAAGATGTTCAATCTTCGGGACATGATTCAAGCATTCATTGAGCATCGCAAAGATGTTGTTATCCGCAGAACAGTATTCGACCTCCGTAAAGCGGAAGCCCGTCTTCATATTTTGGAAGGTTTGAAGCGTGCAGTTGAGCAACTAGACGCAGTGATTGCCCTCATCCGAGCGAGCGCGAATGGACAAGAGGCTCTCGTTGGTCTCATGAGCAAGTTCAGCTTCTCTCAACTTCAAGCACAAGCAATTCTCGACATGCGCCTCCAGCGCTTGACCGGTCTTGAACGCGACAAGATCATTGAAGAATTTAACGAAGTGTTGAAAATCATCATTGATTTGAAAGACATCCTCGCAAAAGAATCCCGCGTTCTGGAAATCATTGTGACTGAATTGACGGAAATTCGCGAAAAATACGCGGATAAACGTCGTACGGAGATCGTGATCGACGACACCGACAATATCGACATCGAAGATTTGATCACCGAAGAACCGACTCTCGTGATGATTACCCGGACCGGGTACATCAAACGTCAGGATCCAAACCAGTTCCGCTCACAAGGCCGTGGCGGGAAGGGAATTATTGGAGTGACTACTGGTGATGAGGACTTCGTCACTCAAATGTTCCAGACTACGACACTCACTCATCTGTTCTGTTTAACTGACAAGGGACGCTTGCATGTAGTGAAAGTTTACAAAATTCCGGAAGGGAACCGCACTTCAAAAGGCAAGGCGATTGTGAACTTACTCACCCTCCAGCCGAACGAAAAAGTGATGATGACTCTTCCAGTGAAGGATTTTGACGAAAACAAATTTCTCATCATGGGAACGAAAAAAGGGGTCATTAAAAAAACCGCTCTCAGCGAATACAAAAATATCCGGGTGAACGGAATCAACGCGATTTCAATTGAAGACGGCGACGAGTTGATGTGTTCAAAAATCACCGATGGAAATCAGGAAATTTTCATGACCAGTGCAGGCGGAATGAGCATCCGCTTCAATGAAAAAGATGTTCGTGCAATGGGACGTACGGCTTACGGCGTGTACGGAATGTCTCTTGACGATGGTGACGTTGTGGTTGGGATGGACGTGATTTCTCCAGATCAAGCGGCAGAGATCCTCGTGGTTTCTGAGCTCGGTTATGGAAAACGCACTCCGACCGCTGAATACCGGAGCCAATCTCGCGGAGGAAAAGGAATTCTCACTATGAAGTGTACCGATAAAACCGGGAATCTGGTTTCTGCACGCCTCGTGAGCACTAAAGAAGACCTGATGTTGATTTCTAGCAAGGGCAAGTTGATTCGGATTCAGATCAGTGAAATCCGCGAAACGGGTCGGAACGCACAGGGAGTTCGACTGATGAATGTGGATGCTGAAGGTGGAGAAAAAGTGGTGGCAGTGGAGAATCTCCCAGAGTCACATGAACCAGCAAATGGTGGTGAAAGCCCGCCACCAGCGGGTGAGACCACGCATTAATATTGTGAAAGTTTACTTTGTTCCTTTCATTCTATTATTCGCAGGATTTCTGAGCTCTTGCACTAGCCAGTCCTCAACCTCAGCGCGTTATCTGACGGCTGAAAAGTTATGGACCGAAAAAAAATATGAAGCGTCGGTCGTGGAGTTCGATCGAATTGTGAAAGAAAGCCCGGGCTCTGCCCTAGGCGTTCAGGCACTTTGGCGCGCATCCATGACCAGAGCGCTGTTCTTGAATGACTTTCCTGAAGCCCTGAGGGGTTTGCAGAGTTTCATCGATCAATCGGCTCAGAACAACTTGGTTTTGGACGCACAAAAAGAAATTGGGGAGATTTTATTCAGTAAAACTCAACAGTATCCGCAGGCGATCGAACACTATGAGAAACTAATCCAGTCTAAAAAATTTCCTAAGGAAGAAGGGTTTTTTCTTTACCGTATTTCTCGAGCAAACGCCGCGATGGGGAAAATAAAAAAAGCGATTTCCACCGAGGAATCAATATTGGAAAAATATCCATCCGGAGATTTGGCACTGAAAGCAAAGTTGGATTTAGCGCAAAATTGGTTCACGATCGGGGACGTAGAGAAACAAGCCTACTCAAAATCGCTGGAACTTTATAAAGAGGTTTCGGATGAAACGAGAACCATAGAGATCGAAAGAAGTATCTCGACGCCCAGTTTGGAATGGCCATCGTGTTGGAAGAAATGGATCGCTTAGACGAGGCAGTGAGCATTTTTAATTCCATCGAGTCGGAGTACGAAGTACCCAATATTGTAAAAATCAGGATTCAAAAAATCTATGACCGATCAAAACGAAAACAAATATAAACAACTGGCGCTCTTCTCCGTCATCACCGCGGAAATCGTGATCACGCCCTGTGCCCTTGGTGGACTGGCCTATTGGTTGAGTCAGGGTAAGTCTTTCCAAATGTTGGTGACCTGCTTATCGGCTTTTTTGGGATTGTGCATTGGAATTTATCGTATTTACACCGTGTATAAAACTCAGAGTCAGGACGATGCTGGTGGATGAGTTCGCTTTGCCGCAGGAAAGCAAAAAATTTGTTCAGCTCCTTTTAAAAGTTGCACTCGTCTGGTTCGGGATCGGGGCGCTTGCATTGATTCGCTCGCCGGATCAGATCATTGTATTCACTCAAATTTTTCTATTTAGCTTTCTTGACCTCATCTTTTTACTCTTATTATTCTGGTGTCTCTTTTTTACTCAACGAGAGTTAAGAATGCAGCGTGGCAACAAGATCCGAATCATGGTTTTTAGTTTTTTTAAGTTGGTTTGTTTGGCTTTTTTGGCTATAACCTTGAAAAGATTAAGAAATGCTTCTGTGCTCACTCTCGTGATGGGAGTTGGTATTATCTGGATTGGACCACTGATTTCGGGTGTCCTTTTGAAGTATTCTTTAAGATTTGGGAAAAAATAACTTAGGGTTTAGACGAACATGCAACACGGATTCAATTGGCTCAGTTTTATTTTCAGCGAACAAGAACTTGAACAGTATGGCCATGTCTACATGACCTTGATTGTGATGGGAATTATTCTCGTCGCTGCAATCATTGCTCGTCTTCAGTTGTCAAAGGCGATGAAGCGCGAAGATGCAGGACTCATCCCAGATTCCAAGCTCTCTTTTATCAATTTGTTCGACATGCTCACCGAAAAACTCTACGGCCTCACGGAGAGCGTGATGGGCAAACACAATGCGGAAAAATATTTTCCAATCGTGGGAGTCTTATTCGTTTTCATTTTCACGGCGAACATTATCGGCATGATTCCAGGAATTGTCCCGGCAACAGAAAATTTGAATACGACTTTGTCTCTCGGTATCTTCGTATTCCTTTACTATAATTACGTCGGAATCAAAACGTCGGGAATGGCATACTTCAAGCACTTCTTAGGACCAGTGGTTTGGTTGTCTCCTTTGATGCTGATGGTGGAGCTTGCTTCCCACATTTTCCGCCCGATTTCTTTGGGACTTCGTTTACGTGTTAATATTTTCAGTGACCACATCGTTCTGGGGATCTTTAGCAGTATTGCTCCCTACGTCGTTCCGATGATTTTTTATGGGATGGGTCTCTTTGTGTGTTTGATTCAATCATTTGTGTTCTGCCTGATGACGATGGTTTATATCTCATTGTCGGCAGCACATGATGAACATCATTAATTTTTAGGTGGGTAGTTTATTCAGTTTAGTTATTAGTTCAACAATGAAAGGAAGAAAGAAAATGAAAGTAAAAACAATTTTGATGACAGTAGTAGGAGTTCTCTTCACTGGTTTGGCATTCGCGGATGATTCCGGTGCTGCCCATGCAGGCGCAGGTGACTTGGTAGGAATGGGTGCAGGGATTGGTCTTGGTCTCGCGGCTCTCGGCGGCGGTATCGGACAAGGTAAAACCGCAGCAGCAGCTCTGGAAGGGATTTCACGTAATCCAGCAGCTTCTGATAAAATTTTCACACCGATGATTATCGGTCTCGCGTTGATCGAGTCTCTCGTTCTCTACGCGCTCTTGATCGCTTTCTTGAAAATGAAGTAATCAACAGAAGAATGATTTTTAAAAGGCCCCTGGGATTTATAATTCCAGGGGCCTTTTATTTTTACGCTAGGGTGTTTAGGGGGGATTAGATTTGTTTTCTCTGCCAACCGTTGTTTTCACAACTCATGTTAGCCATTGCAAGACCTTGGCTGGACTGATGAACAGTAAACTCACGGGCTCTGAATTTTTTCCCGTGGTCATAGCCGTTGAATGTATCTTGATTTACTTCGCCGAAAACACGGTATTCAACTTTGTAAACGGTGATTTTTTCGCCGTTCACATCGTTCAACTCGTAAGAAGTTTGATTGCTGAGTTTGTATTGGGCATTGGGGTTGCAGCCACTCTCTTGAAACGCGTGGAAGGTAAAATCTTGAACGGCTTTTGATAGCGCGCTTTTGGAGTTCTCTTGGAAAAGAATCCCTGTTTTGTAAAGAGTGGGTATATCAGTGCGTCCAGCGGAAGAGCCGGCAATAATGGGGAAAAGTGCACATGCGATCAGCGAGGCCAACTTGTTCATCGTAGCGGACGATAGCAGGTTCGCTGTGTTTTGTCAATTAAATATATGTAATATATAAACGAGAGCTAAGTGCTTAGTTTTTCACGTAAAAAATCAGAAATCCGGCTCGTTTTGATCTTCGACACCTGTTCGGGAGTTCCTTCGGCAACGATGTTTCCACCCTTGTCGCCGCCCTCCGGGCCGAGATCAATAATATGATCAGCGGCACAGATCACATCGAGATTGTGCTCGATCACGACCACGGTATTTCCTTGATCCACGAGAGTTTGAAGGATGCCGAGCAATTTTTTAATGTCATCGAAATGAAGTCCGGTCGAAGGTTCGTCCAAAATAAAAAGCGTTTTACCAGTGGAGCGCTTTGAAAGTTCTTTTGAAAGTTTAATTCGTTGGGCCTCACCTCCGGAAAGCGTGGTTGCGGCCTGACCAAGTTTTACGTAACCGAGTCCCACGTCATTCATCACTTTTAACTTATCATTTAAAGACGGAATATTTTTAAAGAAGGGGAGCGCCTCTTCAACCGACATCGCCAAGACTTCTGCAATACTCTTCCCTTTGTAGAGAACCTGAAGCGTGTCTGCCTTGTAGCGTGTGCCCTTGCAGGTATCACAGGTAACAAAGGCGTCGGGCATGAAATTCATCGAGATCTTCTTTACACCATCACCATCACAATCGTCACAACGTCCGCCCTTAACATTGAAAGAAAAACGTCCTGGTTTGAAAGCCCGAAGTGCGGATTCTGGCAATTGGGCATAGAGATTTCTGATGAATCCGAACATCCCCGTATAAGTCGCCGGGTTGGAACGGGGACTTCGGCCGATCGCCGTTTGATCGATTTCAATCACCTTATCAATATCGGACAAACCTTTGGTGATTTTTGCCGTCATCGGAGGAATCTCGGTATCCCAAAAATGGTTTAGTAACAGGGGATAGAGAGTATCGATGATGAGCGAACTCTTTCCGCTGCCCGACACTCCGGTAATACAGTTGAACACACCGAGCGGAATTTCGAGGGTGGTTTTTTTCAGGTTATGAAGATTCACGTCATCGACACGAAGGATTTTTTTAGCATCGATTGAACGGCGTTTTTTTGGTGGATTGACCGATAAGCGATGAGAAAGATATTTTCCAGTAATGCTTTCTTGATGACCTAGGATTTCGCTTGGCGTTCCTGAAAAAACGATGTCGCCACCATTCACTCCCGCACCAGGACCCACATCGATAATGTAATCGCTTGCGTTCATTGTTTCTTCGTCGTGTTCCACTACAATAACCGTATTTCCCATGTCGCGAAGTCGTTTTAAACTATTGATGAGAAGTTTATTATCGCGGGGGTGAAGTCCGATCGAGGGTTCATCGAGAATATAAGTGATTCCGACCAGAGAGCTACCGAGCTGTGAGGCAAGCCGCATGCGTTGGGACTCACCACCAGAAAGTGAAAAAAGTGGACGACTCAACGACAGGTATCCAACGCCCACGCGGGTGAGAAAGCTCACTCGCTCACGTGTTTCTTTGATGAGTCCTGCTGCAATTTTTTGTTCCCGTTCATCGAGTTTAATTTTATCCAGATAGTCATCGAGGGCATCAATCGCCTTGTTACAGACCTGTGAGATGCTCAAGCCCGATATTTTAAAAGACAGGGATTCTTTGGAGAGCCGATCTCCGTTGCAATCCTTACAAGGAACATGAAATTCGTAGGAATTCTCTGTTCCAGGCTCATCATCACCGCTTTCCACGTCATCCATATCAAAGGATTCGAAGCCGATTCCGTCACAGCGCTTGCAAGCACCGAGAGGACTATTGAATGAAAATACTCTTGGTTCTGGGGCTGGAAGATAAATATCGCATTTACTGCAGGCAAAATTTTGAGAGAGAAAGTGTTCCTTCACCTTTCCATTGGGAAGATGTTCAATCAGGGTCAGTAATCCTTTGGAAAGTTTTAGTCCTAGATCCGTACTCTCAAACAAACGGGCCTGCAGTGCTGGCTCTTTCTTCTTGACGACCACGCGATCAATGACCACTTCGATCGTGTGTTTGTAGGTTTTTTCTAGCTTAATCGGATCGGAAAGATCTTTCAATTCTCCGTTGATCCTGACTTTGGAAAAGCCTTTTTGTCTGAGTGAAAGAAGCTCCTTTTGGAATTCACCCTTTTTTTCTCGAGCGATTGGGGAGAGTAAGCTCAATCTGCTCCCCTCCGGATAAGAAAGAATAGAATCGACGATCTGTTGGGTGGAAAGGCTCTCTATCGGATCCCCACAGTTGGGACAAAACGCATGGGAAATGCGTGAAAAAAGGACCCGAAGGTGATCATAGATCTCAGTGACGGTGCCCACGGTTGAGCGTGGATTGTAGGACGTTGTTTTTTGCAGAATCGCTATCGTAGGTGAGAGCCCGATCAGTTCATCCACATCCGGTTTTTCGACTTGTTCCAAGAATTGGCGTGCATAGGTTGAAAAAGTTTCAATGTACCGGCGCTGTCCCTCGGCATGAATAGTGTCGAAGGCAAGTGACGACTTACCGGAACCGGAAGGACCGGTGATTACCGTGAATGAACGATGAGGAATCTTGACGGTGACATTCTTTAAATTATGAACTCGTGCACCCTTAATGAAAATTTCGGCATCATTAGTGTGAGGAGCTGAAGTTGATTTTTTCATGTCCTATTTTCTGGGCAGCCTCAGTGAGTGCCGACTCGAATGCACTTTGTATGGTTTGTAGAATGTCCTGGTTTTCGGCTTCGAAACGCATTACGATTACGGGCTGTGTGTTTGAAGCCCGGATGAGTCCCCAGCCGTTAGTGTAATCAACACGGAGTCCGTCAATGGTGGTGATCTTCGCATTGGACGCAGTCTTGGACTGTAATATTTTTGAAGCCTCGTCAATGAGTTTGAACTTCTTTACTTCCTCGCAGTCGATCCTGATCTCTGGCGTATTGATCACCGGTTTGAGATCTCTTAAAATCGAAGAAAGAGTTCCCTCCGTAGTCAGGGTAAAATTACTCACGATTTCATAAAGGCGCGCTGAAGAATAGATTGCATCATCAAAACCAAACCAACGATCAGCAAAGAAAATATGTCCTGACATTTCACCAGCGAGCGCCGCCTTCGTTTCTTTCATTTTTGATTTAATCAGTGAATGGCCGGTCTTCCACATCAGCGGCTTTCCACCGTTTTTTGCGATATCATTATAGAGACGATTGCTCGACTTTACCTCTGAAATAATGGTTGCACCGGGAGTGGTTTTGAGGACAGCCCGGGAAAAAATAATCATCAGTTCATCGCCAAATATAATTTTTCCATTTTCATCGACGGCTCCGATACGATCTGAATCGCCGTCATATCCAATTCCAAAGTCCGCTTTATTTTGCTTCACCGAAGCCACCAAGGCATCGAGATTTTTTGGAACGGTTGGATCGGGGTGGTGGTTTGGAAATCTACCATCTAATTCGCAATAGAGTGGAATCACCTCGGCACCCATTCGACTGAAAAGATCGGGAGCGACCGTTGCCGCCGTTCCATTCCCGGCATCTAAAACTACTTTCAGTTTTCGTTTTGCTTTAATCTGGTTCACCACATAGTCGGTGTATTGTTGAATGATCTCCCGCTTTTCTGTCTTGCCTTTGCTTCTCGGAGTAAATTTCTGGGCAAGCATGATGTGTTTCAGCTCTTGGATCTGACTTCCATGAAGAGTGTCTTTTCCAATCCCTAATTTAAAACCATTGTACTCAGCGGGATTGTGAGACCCGGTCACCATGATGGCGCCATTGGTTTCATAATGAAATACGGAGAAATAGGTCAGGGGTGTAGGACAGGTTCCGATATCAATCACGTTGATTCCGGCATCATTGAGACCACGAATGAGAGATTCCGCATATTCATCACTCGTGAGGCGACAGTCCCTGCCAACGGCAACGGTGAGTTGCTGACCTGAGATTTTCTGATGCGCCCATTCGGAGAAAGTCATTCCTAGTTGGTAGGCAAAATTGGCGTCCAACTCTTTGCCAGTGATTCCGCGAATGTCATATTCTCTAAAAATAGTTTCGTTCATCATAAATATTCAATCGCCTTTCTAATTGCATAGATCATGCTCGATGGATCAGCCTTGTTTTTACCAGCGATATCAAACGCAGTTCCGTGGTCGACCGACGTACGGACAAACGGAAGTCCAAGGGTCATATTCAGGCCGTTACTAAAATCCGAGAGCTTCACCGGAATCAATCCCTGATCGTGATATTGGGCAATAATAAAGTCGTGTCCTTCGCCTTTTTTTACTCGTATTTTTTCCATCGCAAAAAATGAATCTGCAGGGTGTGGTCCGCTCAGGTCCAATTGTTGTTTCTTTTTCTTCGCATTCGATAGGGCTTTTTTCATCGCAGGCACAATGATTTTCACTTCTTCGTCGCCGAGCATTCCGTTTTCACCGGCGTGTGGGTTGAGCCCGAGTACGGCAATTCTCGGTTTTTTCTTCCCTAAATGAGTGCGCGCGAATGTTGCTGCCTGATCAATGGTAGTCAGAATCTTTTTTTCAGACAATTGGGACGAGACGGCCTTCAGAGGACAATGATTGGTAACTAGGGCAACCCGGAAGAACTCGTTAGCGAGGACCATCGTGACACCCTTGGTGTGGGTCAATGACTCCAGAAAATCCGTGTGACCATTGAATGGAAAGCCAGCACTCTGAAAATTTACTTTGTTAATCGGACCGGTGACCATCGCCGAATGGGTACTTGCAGAAATGAAGTCCGTCGCTGTTTTAATCGCCCAACCCGACTGGTACCCCGGAGATTGATGGAGCGGGGGCTCGACGAAAGTGATTTTAATTTTTTTGGTGACCGGAAATTTTTTTGAAAAAATAACCACATGAGCCGATTTTAATTCTTTCCAGAGATGAGAAAGCGCTTTTTGGGTGACTTCTGGGCCGATGCCCTTTGGATCACCCGGAGTGATGGCAAGGGTAATCGAGTTCATATTAAGTGGTTTTCTGATTATTGATTCGGATGTAGTTTAAAGCGCGTTGGCGATCAATCCATAGTTTGATCTGGTGTTGGAACTCACCTTCCATGAGTTTCCCGCGAAGAGCGTCTTTCTCTTTATCAAAGCCACTGTCGACGTCCTTACTCACTTCGGAAATTTTGATAATGGTGAAGCTAGTTGGATCTTCGAATTTACTGATTTGATTTTTCAGATCCGGGGTTTTTAAAGCAAGATTTTTTTGAACTTCCTTTTGGAGAGGTCCGGACATCTCTTGATAAGAAAGAAATCCTAAGTCGCCGCCATTGCTGGCGCTACTGTCGTCGCTGGTTTTCTTGGCGATTTCTTCGAATGATTGGCCACTCGCCAGATCTTTCAAGGCCTGGTCGTAGAGCTCTTTCGCATATTTGATCGTTTTGTAATTTTTCTTTGTCACCTTGATCAGATGGAGATGAATCGCACCCTGAAATGTCTTTGTTCCAGAACGATTCCGATTGTATTCGGTTTTGAGTTCGTCTTCAGAAACTGCCGCTTTATTTCGGATGTCACGATCAATCAGCTGACGTTTTGCAATGGATGCACGCATGAGCGCTTGATAATCATCGAATTGAAAACCTTCTCTACTAATCGCCGTACGAAGCGCATCCCGATCAATGTGGAGATTGGTTTGAATGCTATTGATCTCTTGATCGAGATCCGAATCCGACACCGGGAATTTCTCGAGCACGAGTGCTTCTGCAATCAGGAAATCGATAATTTCAGAATCCGTAGGCGTCTTCTTTGAAAGTGGATCATTGGCGAACAATGGATCGACCTTGGCCCGAAGAGAGGTGAGTGAGCGAAATTTTTTGATGTCGGAAAAATAGATCGCTTTTTTATTCACGATGGCTTCGACCCGATCAATGAGCGTTCCCGACAATGGGGCGGCCTGAGTAGCAGGAGTCGGACTCGCGCCAGCGACCTCATCTGCATGGACTGTAGTTTGAGTAAAACTGAAAAATAGGGCCGAAAAAAGCAAAAAACCTTGAGTGTTCATCACACCCAAGGTTTCTCATAAGCGGCAATAAATGCCAAGATTGAATTCTACTAAGCTATTCTTTGATCACGCCAGAATTGATCGTCACTTTTGCTTTTTGACGCAAATCGTTTAAGTAGTGCGACACGATTTCCTGTCTTTTATCATCCAAGATCACATGTTTTACGTGTTGGCGGTCTACTTCGCTCCAGTTGTGTTTGCCTGTCAAACGAATCAGGTGCAGTCCGAAAGGAGTGCGCACGATGCTAGAAATATCGCCTGCCTTGCCTAATTTTAAGGCTGCGTGATAGTAAGCCGGGTCTAGTCGATCTTTCATGCGATAATCAAGATCGCCGCCCATTGCAGCGCTTGGATCTTCAGAACTTTTTTGAGCAGCTTCGGCAAACGAGATCTTTCCGGAGCGAACATCACTCAAAATACCGCTGAGCTTGGCGGTCGCCTTCTTTTCTTCATCAGTCGTCGCGTCCGGCGGGAGTGCTACGAAAATATGGCTGGTGCGAATTTCCGGGTTCTTCTCATACCAGTTTATTGCGGATTCTAAGCTTAGACTTTCACTTTATCGGAGAATCTCTAATTGTAAAAACGAGCGTCAGCTAGAATCGATACAATTGGAGATGACTGACCGTTTCGGAGAAGTGCCTCCTGAAGCTCAAAATCTCTTTTGGATCATCAGACTCAGAAATTTATTAAAAAAAGCAGGGATCGAGAACCTTTCGGCCCAGGCCCAAAAGACTGTCCTGACCGTCAAAAAACAATCGCTCATCGAACTTGATGAAGTCATGAAGCTTTATGTCGGCCCAAAAGAGCTTCGGGACTCTCGCCTGAGCGTCACTCCTGATTCAAAAATCCTCCTAGCCCTCCCTTTTTCGTCCCTGCAGGCACTTCTTTTTGAATTAGAGGCACTATTCCGTAAAATAGCTCCTAAATTGTTTGAAAATGGCAAAGTCATTGATTAAACTAATTTTATGAACAAAATCAATCTCTGGATCATCCCATTATCGATACTCGCCACTTCATCTGCATTTGCGTCAACTGAGGCAGCAAAAGTAAATGACAAGGTGATTACTTTGGAACAAGTCAATGCACGCATCAGTGAACAGGCCCGCTCCGGTGCACCCACTGTTCTCAGCAAGAAAGAGGCTATTGATGAACTGGTGAAACGC
>Ga0207083_1106_pt1 | contig 13284 bp, 8 predicted proteins | sample Alteio_BWMinHeat_57_FD_153516 | JGI IMG/M metagenome (GOLD analysis project Ga0207083, IMG submission 153516) | Enriched cells from forest soil in Barre Woods Harvard Forest LTER site, Petersham, Massachusetts, United States -... | ecosystem: Environmental > Terrestrial > Soil > Temperate forest >... | reverse complement strand
AATTGCGCCCGGGTTTAAACGAACAACCTTTTTATATTTACAAATTTCGTACTATGATAGAGGCAAAAGATAAAAATGGTATCTTGTTAGATGATAGATTGCGCTTAACTCGATTTGGAGCATTCCTAAGACGTTTGAGTCTTGATGAATTACCAGGGTTCATTAATGTCATTAAAGGCGAAATGAGTTTAGTAGGACCAAGACCATTATTAATGGATTATTTAACTCATTATTCACCTACACAAAAATTACGACACACTGTACGGCCAGGTGTCACAGGTTGGGCTCAAGTAAATGGCCGTAATGCGCTTTCTTGGAAACAGTCATTTGAATTAGATGTATGGTATGTGAAGAATGCCTCTTTTTTTCTAGATATCAAAATTATATTTTTAACAATTTATAAAGTGATTAAACAGGAAGGCATACATGCTGAGGGATATGCTACCATGCCACGTTTTGATGCTAAACAAAAGGATACTTGATGCGGCAATTCTCAGCGAATAATCCGTGGAACCTGTGAAACAGCCGAAATTATCATGAAACAGTACGAAACATTTTTTTAGAGACCTGCGCCAGCCAAGGGTTGGAAGGTTCGCCGAGTTGCTGTACTTGATGATGTAGCTGCTTCTCTTTCGTTATTTATTATTTTTGCCAGTTACCATCACAAGCCAGCTTAATTTTTTAAATAATTTTATAAAATATTTATCCATAACATGCAAAAATGGATATAGCTTTTTAAAAAGAGAAAATTGCGTTATTGGCGTAAATAAATTAGAAAAATATATATCAGAATCGCGAAATGAGTTTTGAACAAGAGTTATTTTTTTCACAGTAAAATGATTCCACGGATAAGATTGATAGGGAAATCTAATCAGTTTAAGCAGTAATCTACTGATATATGTAATAGGATTATATTTCAAATTTTCAATAAAAATAAAATGACCTTCTGGTTTTAAAATTCGACGAATTTCTCTCAGAATAGGCTCATGAGTAATATACTGAAAAAATCCACAAGAGAAAACAACATCGAAACTATTATCAGTAAAAGGTAGTACACGATCTATCTTTTGGCAAATAAAGTGGTTTCCTCGACTGTGAATGCGCGCATCATTGATCCTTTCTTCACTTGAATCGATGCCTGTGACGTTAAAGCCAAGCTTAGTAAAAATTATCGATTTATTTCCATCTCCGCAGCCTAAATCAAGCAAATTGCCATTACAATTATTACGATATATAAATTGACACATAGGAGAGATGAAGTCAGAAAGGAATGTTTTATTCCCCCAGCCACGATATACATTAGCCCACAGTAATTCCATATCGCAAGAAGAAAATCGATTGTTCATATGTTTTTCCATAATTCTGCATGAATACGGGAGCCGCCATATGTTTGGCCACAGATTCGCAGCATTTTTTCATTTTACGCCATTCTAACTGCCGAATTTACCGTGAAACACCCTGCTGAAATGGATGGGTGTTTCATGATTGGCGGGTGATTAATGTATAAATCATGTTGGTTTAGGTTTAATAATCGTTTGTATATCTTCCATTCTCCCAGGCCCCGTACCTGAGGCTGGATTTATTTTCCATGGCCATTCAGTACTGTTATAGGGAACTAATGGTGGAAGTATTGCTTTCAATCCTCGTTTAGCTGCCTCAGCTTCAATCGCTTTACGCCCGCCACCACCGAGAAGCTCATAATCCATGAGGCGATAATCATTAAAGAAAACTTGGCCGAGCGCTCGATCTGAAATAATACGAATGAAAGCATCGATCATAGTATCTGGCGTTGCTGTGAAATCAGTTGTCTCTAGTAAAATCAAATGATCATTAATCGCTTTCTCTCCCATAAATTGTACCAGGACGGAAAAAAGAATATTGTTCTGGCGCGCAACATAGATTGAGTTGCTCAACGCATAAGTATTTTCCCACTCTTTTCCTAGTATCTGTTTCCATTTTTCTAAAATGTTATACCAATGTCCCACTTGGGTACTTGATGCAAGGGTAATTAGCTTAGCTAAATTTGGCTGTATTTCACGTGCATAAGTTAGAACATCGTCGTAGGTGAATGAACCTTTTTGAAGACATTTATCCATAAAAATTTCAACCTGCTTGAGCGTATCGCGCAACAATGTACGCTCTTCAGGTTTAATATCTGCTGCATTAAGAGCATCCAGAGCGCTTTGAACACGTGTACGATAGGCTTGCAGCTCTGCTCGCCAGGATTGATCATCAGCTGAATCACTAATATAAGGCGCCACAAGATCATATGTTGCCATAGCAGTATGACCAACGGCTTTTGCCATTTGATATATCGCAGGTGGTGGTTCGGCTTCTAGGGGTGGCTGACCTGGACGATAAAGAATAAATCGACCACCCTTGCCGCTAAAAAGTGCCATAATCAAATTGTGACGAGCCAGAAAATGTTGCTTATAAATAGCCAATGACTTGTCATATATTGAAAACATACCGTCGTTAAGCGCATAAATATTATCAAAGGCAATTTGGGCTTTCGGTGTCGGCGCCCCTTCATTTACCACAACAATTTTCATGAAATCAGGAATGTTAGTGGATTTATTTGCGGTAAGAGATGTCGTTGTAGATGCAGCAGAAATTACTGGGTTTATAATAATGGCAATACAAAAAACCCAAAAAAATAGATAACGAAAAATACGATTTAAAAAATATCGAACTTCCATGTTTACGATCCTCAAAAAAGCAGTTGCAACAAAATGTCATCTCTATCATTATTGATGCGATTGCATTCTTATAATTAAACCTAAATTCGGCAGTAGGAATAGCATAAAATGAAAAAAGGCGAAGAAGGTAAGGATTTTTTCATTTTATGCTATTCCTACTGCCGAATTTACCGAGAAAATCACCACAACATAATAAATAAGTATTTTCATTATTGGCGGGTGATTAATCACTAAATCATGCCTGTTTAGGTTAAATAACATATTACGGTCAGTAGAATGAATAAGCAACTCCAGATTTGGAAATTTATCGCTAGTAGTTTACAACAACAGCTCTCAGTAACCCTGCTCTATGTATTAAAAAGCTCAGGCAGCAGTCCGGGACGGCAAGGATTTTTTATGGCTGTCAATTCCAATAGTGAAATGGATGGTTCTATCGGCGGCGGCATTATGGAACATCGATTTGTTGAAATGACAAAAGCAAAGCTTATTCAAGAACAAAGTATTCGTAAACAAGTTCATAATAAAATATCAGGAAAAAATAATAGCGGTATGATCTGTTCTGGTGAACAAACCGTTTTACTTTATTTAGTTAAATTAGAAGATATGTCCGCTATCCAATGTATTATTTCATCACTTGAAAAAAATCATCATGGAACCTTAACTCTATCTCCTATCGGGATACAATTTGATGACACTATTCCTCATCAAGATTATGAGCTCAAAATATACTCAGATAATAATTGGGTTTATCATGAAAAAATAGGATATAAAAATATCCTATCAATTATCGGTGGCGGTCATTGCTCACTTGCTTTTTCTAATCTCATGAGCCAGATGGATTTTTATATAAAAGTCTATGATAAAAGAAAAGATCTGAAAACCATGCTAGAAAACCACACTGCGCATGAGAAACATGTTCTCACTGATTACACAGATCTAACTCATGCAGTTTTTCCAGGACAGAATCATTATGTTGTGATTATGACCTTTGGTTATCGAACAGATGATGAAGCTTTGCGAGCTATATTTAATAAAGAATTTTGTTATCTTGGTCTTCTGGGCAGTCAATCTAAAATTGAAAAAATGTTTGAACAATATAGAAAAGAAAATGTTGATGAACAACGACTACAACGTATTTTTACACCCATCGGCATCCCAATTAAAAGCCAAACTCCAGAAGAAATTGCAATCAGTATTGCAGCACAAATTATCCGTGAGAAAAATAAATTCCTGCCTTGATTTTATTTTTCTTTGCTGTATCTTGGCGGGTGATTAATTGTCTAATTATGTTGGTTTAGAATTACTTCTTGAACGTCTGTTACCCAGACTAACTTTTGTTTTTTGAAATTTTGAAGAACTCTACGCAGTGCTGCTGCGCCATCCGGTGTACCAACCACAAAGGGATGAATCCCAATCACAACCACCGTTGCTTCATCTGTCGGGTGAGATTCAGCTTCTCGCACCAGTTCTGTGACGTAGTTAATCCACAGCTGTTCGAGATCACTAGCTTGTTGTAGTCGTTCAAAGTATTGTCCCATATCAACCGTGACTGTTGGATAGGGAATCAATAGCAAAGGGCCTGACTTCGTTATGATGCGAGATAAGATATCCGAGTCCATGCCATCAAGCGAATAAGTGATACCCTCTGCTGTCGTAGCTGCGAAGGTATCGGCATTAGCATATACGCTTGGGCTTGACCATCCATGGGATCGTACGCCTGTTTCCTGCTCGATCAAATCAAGGGTTCGATGAATATATTCCTCTTGTTCCTTCAGCCCACGATTCAGTGGGAGCATGTCCGTCGAATTGTTGATGCCATGGGCAATGATCGGCGCTTGAGGGACTAGAGAACGGAATGTTTTCCAAACATCCGCATGTTTTTGAGGAAAAAGTGCGTTCAATGCAATACTTAACGGTACGCCTTGTTCTTTGAAAAGCTTACCGACTCGAATAATACCTGAGTTTATTGCATATTGACGAAAAGATTCGTTAACGAAATCAGGCTTTCGATTAATCATATCGGGTCTAAAGTTGGGGCCGTGCCCTAAACCCCATTCTTCTACATAAAGAACAAAACAAACTGCAATTTTTTTACCTCCCGGCCATTCTGCGATATGAATGGGTTCTCGTGATAAGCCTGTCATCCAATCAATACTATTTTTTACAGGCAATGGTGTTCCTGCTGTTAAAAGAAAAAATCCCATGAATGCCAAACAAATTTGTATAACGGAATCACGTTTACGTTTATTCTTTCTGTTTACTGAGGTCTCATTCTTCATAGACATCCCCTTCAAAAAGTCAATGCATCCGTCGTAATACCACAAAGTTGCTGGATTCTTTGACACGTTAATGGCAATTCCATATCAATCCAATTATCTTTTTCAGTCAATTCTCTGCGAGCATCTTTGATGGCATGTATCAGTGCGAAATAAACAGAAACACCTAATGTCATACATGATTCAGTGAACGCTTTTGTTGATTTAACCGCTTGTTTTTCTGCTAAACATTCTCTGGCATTGCGCTCAGAGTTAACTGGATAAAGTCTTATTCGAAAATCCAGCGGAATCGTCTTAGTACAAGGTGGTTTGTAGCTCCAGATATTATCAGTCACGAGTCTTCCATCGTGATTATAAACGAGCTCTTCTGTCGTCGCCATGCCGACACCTTGCACAAACCCCCCTTCTATCTGACCGATATCAATAGCGGGATTAGGTGATTTACCTCCATCAAAAACAACATCAGCACGATTAATTTTAAACTCACCTGTCAAAACGTCTATTTCTACTTCTGTCACTGCGACTCCATAAGAGAAATAAAGAAAAGGCTTACCCTTTGGATTATGATAGGAAGGCCCTTTGTAGTGAGGACTTTTATAAAGTTCCGCCACAGTGAGGTTGACACGGTAAAACCATGCTTTGGAAATGATTTCTTTCCATTTATCTGACCAATGAGTGCGCCAATTTTCAATGCGTTGATCTGGCACAAACTGTTCCATCGCGACACAGAATTCCTTGAGTCGTTTGCATAACACTTGACACGCTTTTTCAATAGCACCACCATTAAGATCAAAACCAGTTGATGCTGCAGTGGGTGGCGTATTCGTAACGCAATCGCTGTTATTGCCTGTTATCCGGATCCATTCAAGCGGAATACCCAGTGTATTAGCGGCCAATTGTGCAAGCTTAGTATGAACGCCTTGCCCCATTTCAACGGCGCCTTGATGAATAATCACAGATCCATCAGCCATGTTCACATTAACAATAGCGCTTGATGAGTTCAGTGATCCACGTGGCTCAGTAAATGCTATTCCATGTTTTTGTGGAATCATAACAATGCCGCGTTTTCTCCAACGATTCTTGCGATTAAATGCTTGGACTTCACTTTCACGCTTTTCAAAATCCGATGATTTTTTCAAAGAATCCCACATTTCGCGAATGTTGCAAAAATCTAATTCCTGACCATAGTGTGTTATGTCGTAAGCTTCAGGCGTCCCATTACGATACATATTTTTTTCACGGATTTCTTCAGGTAGAACGTGACGCCCCAATTTTTTTGTTAATTCAAATGCGACTCGTTCAATAACACTTTCTAAAATTATCCACATTTGGACTACACCAAATGTTCGATAAGCAGTATTACTGGTTTTATTGGTACGATAACAGGTTCCATTTGCTTGCAGGGTATTGACCATATAACACCCATCTGCCATTAGGAGACTTAAATCCAAAACAGCAAATGAACAATCATACGTGTCTCCCGCATCGCTTCTAAAATCGAGGCGCATCGCTTCAATTTTGCCATCCTCTTTGAATGCGACATAGTATTCACCTTCATACGGATGATGTTTTCCAATCATTTGCATATCGGTAGCTCGGTCATACAACAGCCGTACAGGACGATTGCATGTATGCGCTGCAACAGCTGCTTGTGCAGCTACTATATTTGCACGATGTTGCTTTCCACCAAAACCACCGCCAATTTGCTCAAGAATAATAGATACTTGATTAAGTTGCACACCAAGTCCTTTAGCCACTGCATTTTGAGTCCCATTCGGATTCTGAGTGGAAGAATAAACAGTCATCTGATTATATGGGCCAGGGATAGCAAGAGCACAGTTGGTTTCTAAATAAAAATGAGCAGTAGGTGGTGTTTTTATCTTCCCTGTAGCTACCATAGTATGAGGGAGTGGTTTCATTGGATCGTTAAGCCATTCTTGATTACTGCCTGAACGTTCTATCGTCGGTATTCGTTGATTGATATCTTCATCAGGATCAGCAGATTTTAAAATCATTGGCATCACCGTATTCTGTTTCATGGCATCTTGTAATGTAATGACAGCAGGTAAATCCTCGTAGCAAATACATTCCTTACCAATAAATTCCACGATTTCTTTTGCTGAAGAAATGGTTTCTGTGAGTACCATACCTATTGAGGCACCGACGGATGTTACGACTTCATCACTAAAAATAGGATCATCATCTCCTAATCCAATCAAATTCTTTCCGCCTTTTGGAATATCTGCCGCAGTCACGAAGTCTTTAAAGTCAGGAAATTTTTTTCTAAGCAATTTTTTTAGTTCCAAAAGTCCTGATGTATTTTTAGTAAAAGAAAATTTGGCATGTGGACGCGAACTCATTACCATGACTCCATGCAATCCCCCAAAAGGTAATGCAATATCTTGCGTATATTTTATTTCACCTGATGCTTGAACAAATGCAGCCCGTTTAATAATAGGTTTTGTCAGGGGAAACATTTCGGGATATTCAAAATACTCCTGCGTACCAATAGATAAAGGACGTATATCATGATTTGCAGCTGAAACATATTCAGGTTTAACCTCTTCTGGATGAATTTTTTGCGCAACATATAAAAAGAACTTATAGAAAAACGTTTCTGCAAGTTGCAGCCTATATGCCGTGGTAATTCCCTCTTCCTCCATTGGTACTGTGACACTTAATATTTCTTTTTTAAGTATAGGCAGTGCTGTGCGCAATGTTTTTGAATTCCATTTCTTACCATGTAAAAATTGCTCTGTCTTACTGCAGCGGCATATCATCGTGGCGAGTCCACCATACACGATAGTCATCTCTTTTGGCTTTACATGGTCTGTTTCATCGAGGCAAACACGAAAACCTGCATTCACTATGGGATGTGCCATTTGTAGGCGTCGTGCAATACGATATGTTTGCAAGTATTCTGCGTGATTAGTAAAGGGAATATCAAAAAAAACAATGATTGCGTCTTCTGGTAATACGTCAGTTGCTGGCATATCAATTAAATCGAATTGTTTGCTTCCATCTTCGTATTGATCCGATGAAATCGTAACTTTCGTACCTAGCGCAGATAAAACAGTAAATAAATCAGAAGGAAAAGGGCCACCTTTTGATGCATGATCTCTTGTTATAAAAATGTTACCAGCAACACTTCCAGCAGAACGGACTTGTAAGCCTGCAATAAATTGTCCATGATAGATAAGTGATTCTAGTCCCTGTCCTTTTTCTGAGCCTATTTCCTTTGCTACGTTCGCTACAAATTCTATCAGTTTTTGAATGGATGTTGTCGCACCGATAGTTATTCCTATTTCATTTTTTTCCAGGATTTGCAGTGCTTGAATACGAGAAATATCAATTAAATAAAGTGGCTTTTCATTAGGATAAATACCTGATGCCGTATTGCCGACAATTAATTTTACGCTATCACGTCCGTGGGTCTTAATAAATTGTTTTTTAAGACGCATGACTTCTTCAAGGGTGTTTGGTCTGAACCATTCACGGCCATGACCCGAAAAATGAAGTAATCGTGATGATTCAGTAAAAGCAGGCATTTGTTCTAAATCAATGGGAGTTAATTTATTTTTGACTTGAACATCGAATGATGGGTCGATGAGGCATTTTTGCGATTTTTCACACTCTGCATCGTAGTCGGAAGCCAGTGTCCGTACACCTGAGAAAATAGAACGATATCCTGTGCAGCGACATAAATTACCGCCGTAAATAGTTTCTAATTCTTTTTTTGTGGCTTTAGGATGATTTCGCATAAAGGCATGCGTATTCATAACAAATCCCGGTGTGCAGAAGCCACATTGACTGCCATTGTTTTTGGGGATGCAATACTGCGCTGGATCTAGTCCTTGATGAACATTACCAATACCTTCCGTTGTCGTAACCATCAGTCCATCGACGGCACAGAGTGGGCGCAAACAAGCGTTGACAGGATAATGAATAGGATCGCCGGTGGATGAATCACGATGGGACAGCATGACAGTACAGGCACCACAGCCTCCTTGTCCGCATCCGACTTTGGTACCGGTTAAACCCATTGCATGAAGATAATCGACAAGCATCATGGTTGGGTCTGGATTAGATATTTTAATTTTTTCGCCATTGAGCCAAAAGATCAGATCACTGGAATAGGAATCGTTCAGTACATCATCTTTCACGTGAGAGACATGAAGTTCTTGCATAGCAAATCTTCCTTTTTGCAAATAAGTCACTGTCAATAGTTGTTATTACAATTGCGTCATTTATACCAAATTTTTTTTTTACTTTTTCAGATAATCCGTCTCTTACTACTAACAAAATTCTTTTCTCGCTGTTTTGTAAATGGATCACTTCTTTTAATACAGTTGCAAATCCGCCATTTTTCAATTCCAATGGGCCTATTTCATCAATGATCAGCCAGCCCATTTTCCTATTTTTAAGTGAAAGTCTAATGATATCAATTGCTCTTAAAAAAGCTGATTGACTAAAAGCAAATCTACCTATGGTAATAATTGCTTTTTCTTCTAAGTTTGCCTCCATGGCAAATTGTTCTTTGCTGTGTATGTCCATGAAAACTCTTTTGCCGCTAATTTCTGGTGTAAGAATCCCATAAATATCATCTCTTACAGTTGACCAATTTAATAATCGGGTCGTTTTCCCGGATCGTATAGGGCCACTTAATATAAATATTCTTTTTTCAATCATAGGATAATGTATTAAATAAAATTATTTCACCACAAAATAATATCCGTTTTATTCCAGTTTTTTTAGCCGCGAGTTGCCAACTTTTTGCCACCAATTCCTTTGTATCAGGGAGATATTGTTGAATCGTTTGTATTAACTCATGTTCTTTTATTTTCTTACTTTTCAGCCATTTATTCATGACCCCAATCAGCAATGGCCCCACAACAAAATAATACGTCAGTATGATAAGCAAAGAACGAATCAATATTCTTATGGCAATATTGCCTGGTATCAATGGCGGGCCTATATTACTAACGGATTGAACATATAATAAAAGTAACACGAGCCATATAACCATTGTGCCATTTTTTAATTTCTTTTTTTTAGACGAATTTATTTCCACATTTTTTTCATTATTTATATTTGTTGTTAGTAAAAAATCTTTATTTATAACCGTCCACGTACGGATTTTTTGCGGGAATTTCCCTATCCAAAATCCAACAAATACTCCCATGATGATATGAGATAACACATATCCTGCAGCGAAAAAGAAGCTATAATTCGTTAAAGTTGTTTGTCCGGTAAGGCTATTGATAAAAGTATTAATTGTCTGCCAGAGATCATTGCTATACACCATTGTTAAAATGACAATTCGTTGTATTCCTGATTCAAGCAATACCACTACACCAAATAATAAACAAGATAGTGGGTATTGCTTTCTATGCCAGAATAAAGCTTCCCCCAGCAACCCTTGAAAAAACACTGCGAAATAAGCAGGTGGTGTTGCTTGTGGACTGAGCATCATTTTAAATATAGCAACGATCAATGTGGCTTTCAGTATAGAACCTTTTGCAGGAGCATAATATGCAATAAGAGAAATACAAATGACTGCACAACTTCCAACGAGTAAACCCGTAGCAGGAATTTTAGCCCCATGAAGGATTCCTCCCAACATGGCTTCACATAAGATCCATAAAGTAATCAGACGGTAATAAACTACTTTAGTTTCTTGTTGTAATTTCAATGAATAAATCCTAAATTAAGCATGATAAGTCTCTTTAATAAAGTACAGTAAAAGAACTGAAATTAAAGAGAAAAATGGTAAAATCCAAAGATAAGTAAAGAAATCTTTAGAAATATAGGTAACAAATAGATAGGGAATAAATAACATGAACGTATTAAATAAAAATACTGCTGTATTCAGAAAACTAATTGCAACGCCCCGCGTATTGTCAGATGAAGTCTCATTAACAACGGTATAAAAAAGCATAGAACCTGAAAGTAAAAAACCTATAAAAAATGAAACTATTTTAATAGGAATTAAAGTGGCAATAGAAAAATGCGGCAGATAAATGCCTAACATTAAACTCATGATACCGAGCACAAGGGCAAGATGAATGACCATTATTCTTGATTTAACAATATTTGAAAACCAACCTAATAATGGCGTACCTATACCGATACCAAAAAAAATCATCCCGCTAATGATCATTGCATCAAGATTGTTTACTAAGTAATATGTTTGAATTTGCAGATACCAAACACTGGCATAAGCTAGTAATACACCAAAAGAGGTACTTGCTGCAATGGTACAGAGCCAAATTTGTTTGTTTTGAAGAACTGCTATGAGTGATTTTTTTAATGAGATACTCATTGGACGTTTATAACTGGCAGGTGATTTTACTATTAACAAAGTTAAAATGAATATCACAACGCCAATTATTGCTAATCCTTGGTACACTTCGTTCCATGAATGCGTTTGTAATAAAATAGTCAAATAATAATGAATAATACCCGCGCAAGTACATGATATCGTCTGTGTCAAACCAAATAAAATAGGGAATATTTTACTGGAAAACCATTGTGATATTAAAATGGCTGCTGCAATAAAAGCAAATGAAGCACCGATACCTTGCAGAAAATTAGATAACGAAAATATAATTAAATTATTCGATAATGAGGTTATCGCATTTCCTAATGCTAATAAAAAAACCCCCGTACTGACTATAAAGCGCGCATTGAATTTATCCAACAAATAACCTGCTGGAATTTGCATGCATGCAAATCCTAAAATAAAAGCACCGGTCGCTATCGAAACACCAAGATGACTGGCATGAAGAGTTGTTTTTATGGTATTCGAAAACACAGCAGCCGCTGTATTCAAACAAAAAGAATAAATAACAAATAACGTTGCTATAAACCAGACTATAGATCCTTGTATTTTATTTTGCATGATATTTTTTCTTCCTTTGCAAAGAACAATATCTTTTACCCTGTCATTTGAAACGTTAGATACATCCATTTTAATCCGGTGCTGTAATTAATACAAAAATATTTCACTGAAAAACTCGTTATCACCGATATATTTTTGATCATAAATGCTATATAAAACAACCTAATACGCAAACGATATCATTTGTTTATAATAAATAAAATAAAGGTGAATAGGTTAATTACATTGGTTACTTCCACGACATGGGGTATTTTCTTTCGTGCTGATTTGAATTGATATTTCTGGTAACATATAATCATAAATTCGGCAGTTATAGCTCTTCAGATAATTATTTTGGATTATAGTTTCTCACCTGACTGCCATCTGAGCGCTATAATCCAAAATAATTATCTGGTGCGCCAACGAAGAGCTATAGAATGGCGTAAAATGAATGTTTTTATTCCTAACTAATCATTAGACGAAATGCTAGGTTGATTGATAAAAATGGCTTCAATGACTATTTACAAACACATAAAGATCATTAAAGGATTGTTATGAAAGGACAGTTAATTAAAAAATTTGGAGATCCTTCAGTTTTTGATTTATCAGAAATTGCAAGGCCATCACTGAAATCAGGTTATTTATTAATAAAAGTATGTGCTACAAGTGTTAATCAAATTGATTGTAAGATTCGTAGTGGTATAGTCAGCGCTATTGCTCCTGATTTTCCAGCAATTTTACATGGTGACGTAGCTGGTATTGTTGAAGAAGTTGCAGACGATGTAAAAAACTTCAAGGTAGGTGATGAAGTCTATGGTTGTGCAGGCGGGCTTAAAGGCTCAGGTGGTGCTCTTGCTGAGTATATGCTTGTAGATGCAAGACTCATTGCAAAAAAACCACAGTCATTATCTATGATAGAATCAGCAGCCTTACCTTTAGTTAGTATTACTGCATGGGCAGCATTATTTACAAAAGCGACGCTCACAAATAAAAATAACATTTTAATACATGGTGGTGTTGGCGGTGTAGGCCATATTGCCGTGCAACTTGCAAAATGGTGTGGAGCAAAAGTATTTGCGACGGTTCTTAAAAATGAAGATTTTTCTTTAGCTAAATCATTTGGAGCATGCGAAGTCATTAATGCAAAAGAAGAAGACGTTGAAAAATATGTTATTCGACTGACCGATAAACAAGGATTTGATATAGTTTTTGATACCGTTGGCGGCCCTAATTTAGATAAATCTTTAATTGCTGCAGGAGTCAATGGCTCAGTTGTTACGACCGCTGCTCGCTCTACACATGATTTAACTCCCATGCATAATAAAGCATTAAGTTTACATGTTGTTTTCATGCTATTACCTATTCTAAAAAATCAAGGACGCGAAGCACATGGGAAAATACTTTCACAAATTGCTGATATCGTCGATGA
>Ga0207083_1105_pt1 | contig 13330 bp, 11 predicted proteins | sample Alteio_BWMinHeat_57_FD_153516 | JGI IMG/M metagenome (GOLD analysis project Ga0207083, IMG submission 153516) | Enriched cells from forest soil in Barre Woods Harvard Forest LTER site, Petersham, Massachusetts, United States -... | ecosystem: Environmental > Terrestrial > Soil > Temperate forest >... | reverse complement strand
GTTGAAGAGATGATGTTCGAAAATAGTATATAAAAGATCATTTTTAGACAAAGCCGTCATATAATAAAGTTTCGGAACAAATTGAGTGAATCTTGAGGTGAAATTTGAGTAAGAAAAAAACGAGCGGACAACTTCTTTCCGACAGCAAGGAATTTGCACAATTCAAACAATTCATCATGGATTCAAAACGAATTCTCATCTCTACTCACGTACAACCGGATGGAGACGGGCTCGGTGCTGAAGTGGCTCTCTATCATTATCTGAAGCGGGCGAGAAAATCAGTCAGGATTTACAATCCTGACATGCTTCCACGTCGCTATAAATTTTTAGATCCCAAGGGAGAAATTCTATTGGGCCCGGGCGAAGTGGAACTCTGGGATCAATGTGATCTCTGGATCATCGTCGATACTAACGATCCACGCCGCCTAGGAAAACTCTGGAACGAACTTCCTCTCCGTGCGAAAAAGATCGTTTTTCTCGATCATCACCCCGATATTATCGTTGATCAAAAATTACTGCACTACCCGCCAAATGCGATGATTGTTTCCGATCATCATTCGAGTTCAATCGGTGAATTGCTTTACCAACTTTTTACCGAACTCGATTTCTGTAAATTGAATGAAGACATGGCCCTTGGTTTGTATGTGTCTGTGATGACCGACACCAACAGCTTTCGCTACTCGCGAACCACTCCTGAATCGCATGAAATTGCTGCGCACATGGTTCGCCTGGGCGTGAATCCGGAAGAAGTTTATCAAGCGGTGTATTCCACTAAAGAGCTGTCGCACATTCAACTACTCGGGATCTTACTTCAAAATACAAAAATCTCCCGGAGCGGAAAGCTTGCGTGGATGGAGATGCGCCTTGATCTCCGCAAAAAATTCAAAGCCACCGCAGACGACACAATGTCCTTCCTCAATATTCTCCTCGTACTCAAGGATGCCGAAGTCGTTTGTATCTTTCGCGAAGAAGATGATGGTGAAATGACGCGGGTATCGATCAAATCCAAGGGCCATGTGGTGATCAATAAGATTGCGATGGAGCTGGGCGGCGGTGGACACGACTATGCTGCAGGACTCGCCCTCGCTGTTCCCTTCGAGCAGGTCGTCGATACCGTGACTTCACGCCTCGAGAAACTGATCAACACACCGGTTCCAAAACCGCTCATGTCAAAAAAACCATAGCCGTAGCCGGTATCCGATAACCTGCTGTGGGGCAATGCCCCACGCTAGGTTATCGGATACCGGTTTTTTTTGCCCATTTAGAGTACTGCCTGCACTTCCGATAAGAATGTCGGAGGGCAAGGATGCTCAATACAATTTTCTTCTTCGCATTGATGGCCACAGTCACCGGAGTGCCCTTTTACTTCAACTATCGCTTTCAAAATACGGCGAAGACTCAGCGAAATACTTCAGCGATCAACAGTCTCGCCGCCAAGCTTTCTGTCTTTATTATTGTTGCCCTCTATTCAATGAGCTTCCTCGCACTTCAAATCAAGAATGCTGCGTATTCAAAAGTGGGATTTTGCGCCTGCATCTTCTCCTTTTTTCTCCTGTACTCTTTTCGGGGCAAAATGATTCACGAGGTTCGTGAAATACCCGCCGATCCCCGCGAACGATTTCAACGCTCTCTGCGCACCATCGTTGCCATGGGACTTCTCTATGGAATCTATTTTGCGACCGTCCAATTTTTAATCCCTCACACCGGGATTTTTCCCGCAGTGGGCATTGCGCTCATTTTTATTACCTACGCCACTCCACTTTTTGTGCGCGTGTGGATGCCAACACAAAGAATGCACCCCTCCACAATTAAAGAAGATATTCTTGCTGTGTTCAGGTCAGCAGGCAGTCCGATCCATGAGATCTACCTCATCGATACCGATCGTTTTAAGTCGTATAATGCCCTTGTTTGTGGGCCAAAATTCGGGTTTGGTCCGTTTCAACGCAGTCTTTTCATCACCAAAAATTTATTTGAAGTGATGGAGCCTGAGGAAATTCACGCGGTGGTTTGCCATGAAGCTTCCCACTTCAAACTCCATCATGTTGCCAAGCGCGGTTTCATGAGTCTGGTTGGATTGTTCGTGGGAATGTTCACGGTCATTCTTCCCATGGGATTTATTTCTATCCTGATGAACATCACTTTATATAAAAATTTTGGACTCACGATCTTCACCACTCTTGCCTGCATCACGGTTCAGATGAGTTTTTTATATCGGGTGATTCGTAAACAGGAATTTGAAGCGGATCTGGAAGCCTTGAATCTAGGAGCAAGACCAGCGGCACTGATCACGGCCCTCGAAAAAATTACGGAGAAGAACGGAATGTCGCGAGTGAAAGAAGATCGACTCTCCCGCTTCATGTTTGGTCATGCTCACCCGAGTACCGACGAGAGAATAGCGGCGATCCAGAATGCCCGTCTGCCACAAGACTCCAGAATTTTTCCCTCTTGGAAAGTCGGCACTGCCTATGCCTCTTTTGTTTTTGCGCTGGGGACCTTCGCCGTTGTTTCAATGAGCACGACCAATACTCCTACGGGCACTCCTACTGGGCAAAGATTGCCTGCCGCCGATAATACAGTTAATGCGCAAGAGGTTAAATCCGAAAAGTAGTCAGAACGTAGCTGCTGGGCAGTTATGAGGATACCTAAGGAAAGGGAATTCCGATGAAAATCAAGGAATGGATTATTACAGGACTGCTCTCGGTCGCTACTTTCGGTGCGTCTACAGCACTATCTGCCACCGCGGTTAGCGATGATCATGAAGTCGTTGATGCACTTAATATTTTAAAAACCTCGTCCGGCAATGGCACGTCTGCTTGGCCTGAACTCCAAAAATTTCAGATGAGTCTATGGAAAGCCATGGCGCTCGATCCAGGGCCGATTACCATCGTGCCGGTCAAATTGGTTCCACAAGAACTCTATGCGGAAGATCTTACCGCTGACTTGAATCAACAATTAGAAGCCTTGAAACAAAGCAACGTTCCACATTCGATGCACGCGGAAGTTGAGTTCGAACAATATTTAGAAACCGTGAGAAAAATAATCGCCTTCCGGATCGCTCGTCAATTTCCACAGGCACGGGCTTTTGGTAAACGCGGGACACTGGGCGACTTGTACACGAATCTCATCAAAAAAATCGATGCACCAGCGGCGGCAAACAGTAACTCCGCTAAAGACGAGGCCGTTCGAAGAGTCGAGACCTATCTGCTCGCCGTTAACAGCAAGGTTGCCGCCGAAAACAAGAAAACACCATTTGCGAATGGCAATCAGTTTATCTGGGCAACTCTCAGCGCCCTCTTTGGATTTGCGATTGGCCTCTTCGCCATCAAAATGAAACCTGAATATTTTGAAAAAATGGTTTCATCCAATATTCCCGCACCTTTTTCCGACAGTACGGCTCCTGCCGCAACACACACAAACCGACTCAACTACGCTCGATGGCTGAGAGAGTTCGAGGCACTTTTAGCAAAACTAAAAGCGACTCAACTCACTCACGAGCGTAGAATTGAGGAGGTGGATAAACATTCGGAAAGACTCATCCAATACGCCATCGCTCTTTCCAGCGATCCGCGCATTAAGAGTGAGGCAAATCTGGAATATCGCGTGTCCAATCTGATGCGTGAAATCCAACAACAGCTTGATCATACAAACGAGCTGAAAACCGGAGACCGGGCTCAAATCCACGTCACGCTGGCCCATTGCTTAAAGCTCTGCGATGCCATTGAAAATAGTGGGATTGATTACCACGGCGATCCGGCAGCTCAGCCGCCGCAAAATCCAAATATTCGTTCTGCTGGCTAATTTCAGCGATTTATGCTACTTTTCACCGGATGAAAAAGGTGATTCTTGGCATGTCTGGCGGCGTGGATTCTTCCGTTGCAGCCTATCTGTTAAAAGAGCAGGGCTACGATGTCCTCGGCCTTTTCATGAAGAACTGGGATGAAACCGACGAGAATGGGGACTGCCCCGCTTCCAAAGATTACGAAGATGTTCAAAAGGTTTGCGCTCAACTCGACATCCCCTGCTACTCGATCGAATTCATCTCTGAATACCGCGATCATGTTTTTTCCGAATTTCTAAAACAGTATGAAGCTGGTTATACGCCGAATCCGGATGTGCTCTGCAATCGCGAAATCAAATTCGATTTATTTTTAAAAAAGGCCATTGAGTTTGGTTGCGATTATCTCGCCACCGGACACTACGCTCAAACGCGTCCTCGTTCGAGCACTGGAGCAAACGGTGCAACAGTCGATTTGATTCGCGGAAACGATCCGAATAAGGATCAAACTTATTTTCTGACGGCGGTTCAAGGGCAGGTCTTTAATCAAGTTCTTTTTCCAATTGGGCATTTGCCGAAGCCTGAAGTTCGCGAGATCGCAAAAAAGATGGGGCTCTCCACCGCGACTAAAAAAGACAGCACCGGGATTTGTTTCATCGGGGAACGCAAATTCAAATCATTTTTGAATCAGTATGTGGCCACCACGCCTGGAAAAATCGTGGATCTTGATGGCAATACCGTTGGCACTCACGATGGAATCGCATTTCACACTCTCGGTCAGCGCAAAGGCCTGGGACTCGGTGGCGAAGGTGAACCATGGTTTGTCGTTGGGAAGCGAAAAGACAAAAATGAATTAGTGGTCGCGCGTGGTTCCGAACATCCGGCGATGTTTGCGCGCGAACTCTATGCAAAAGAAATGAATTGGTTTGCAGGAGAGTCCCCCTCTCGCTCTTTTGATTGCACGGCAAAGACCCGTTATCGCCAAGTGGACATTCCAGTGCATGTGGAAGTGACTTCAAATGATCAAAAGGAAATTCGGGTTGAGTTTAAAATTCCAGAGCGCGCACCTACACCGGGGCAATACGTAGTTCTCTATCAAGGAGACAGGTGTCTAGGCGGTGGAATCATTCATCAGGTTGGGCCGTCGCTTTATGAGCTTGGGAAAACTGAGCTCTAGGACTCAGTTCTTCGTTTTAGTATTCGTCGACCCATCACCAAGGCCAACTAAGCATGCAGGATCACATTTATTGGGATTGGTAGAAATCAACGGACAATTACAACTACACGGACAGGTAATGGAGCCGCTGAAGGTATTCTGACCTCCCGCGGATGTGGACGTACCATTTGCATTAAAAACAAGATTTTGATTTATGCTCGTTCCGGTTGTTGAAGTCGTAGTACTCAAGGTTTGAGTTGCACCCGTTCCATTAGCAATGGAGGTTCCTCCTGCTACCTGTGAGGATCCTATTACACCAAAATTTCTCGCTCCCGCATCCATTGCCGCAAAACTGAGCACTAACGCAAACATTGTCATTATAATCTTCATTTTATTTCCCCCGGAACATACGCAACATGATTGCTCGCATTTTAACTATACAAACATTGTCTATCCCGTCTGATCAAAATTCTACTGTGTCACCTTTGATCTCTTTAAATAGCGTTGCAAACGTTGCAAGTCTTCATTCCAGCATAAAACAAAACTCCCACCTTCAAAGTTTGAAGATGGGAGTCGAAGTGATTAAGTTTTGTTTTTAATTATTTCTACATACCTGCAGTAGGAAGTGTTGGAGCTGCGAAAGTAATAGTCGCAGTACTACCCGCAGTGTTGATTCCGAACATCGCACAACTATTCGCGGTCATGGTCATCGCACCGGTGCTAGTTGTCGCGGTAGTCCAGGTCACTGGAGTCGGAGCCGTTCCACCACCCGCTTGTGGAGATGCAGCTTGAACCGCAATCATCGCCGCAGCAATTGGACCAGTCGTCATCGATCCTTTCACGCCGGCTGCTTGCAACGAAGCAATAAACGCCGCCGCACATGGAGTTGGTCCAGTGCTCGAGCTACTGCCGCCTTGGCCGTCGCAAGTGCCAGTCGCAATAGCCGCGTTTAGCGCTGCTGTCGCAATAGATGAATCAGTAGCTCCATTGATCGTAGAGGCTTGTGCCGATCCGATCGCATTTGCCGCCGCTGTCTCCATCGCAGTTTGTTGCTGCGAAGTCGGAGCGCTTGGTGCTGCGCCTGAATTGGTCGGAGCAGTACATTGATTTGAAGTACACGGTCCAGTACAATTCACACCCAGACTCAGAATATTGAGAGTCGTTGGTGTGATCATTGCGGCCTGGGTGATTTCACTCTTTATACATCCATTGCTGAATGCATAAGTCATCATCGATCCACCTTGACCTAAAACCTTGCGGGTAATGGTGGCACCGTTAGATTCATCAGCCGCTGTTCCACCACTCGGTGTACAGGTCACGCTTTGAACTACCGCCATACTGCCGGTAGCTGGAGGTAAACCAGCAATTTGAGGAGGACCAGCGGTCAGTGGAGAAGTGCTCGGAAGTACTGCAGGTGGAACTGCAGCACTAAGATTAATAGTAGTGCCCGCAGCAGCACTCGCCAAGGTTGCAAGAGCAGGAGGAGCAGCAGTTGGAACTGTTGGCGCAGTAATTGTGATACCCGCTGCATCCGCTGCAGCATTAATATTAGCAGTGTGAGCAGCTTTAAACGTATTCATAGCCGTCGTCATCGCGGTAGCAAATGAAGAATTATTTGCCGCAGTAGTGGCATTGCCTGCACCAAGCAAGTTAGTGAGGTTAACACCACCTGGAACACCCGGAACCGGAATAGGAACAGCGGTACTGCCGTCACTTCCGGTAATTTTACCAGAAAACTTTCCGTTACCATAAGCCGCCGCTTGAGATAAAGCAGTCATCACATCAAAAACGGTTGCAGTTCCGCCACCACCGCCGGCGGCATTGAGTGTTGCTGCCATTTGAGAAATTGCTCCGTTGAGGAGGGCAAGCTGAGCTGCTGCCGCACTTTTGGGAGTATTACCATTTACCAGACCTGAGGTCGCCGATATCGTAATGTCAGGAACACCATAAGTTTGTGCTGCTGCTGCATTGGCTCCGACAATCAAAGCAGAAACCGTTGCCATCGAACCATTATTATTTGCGGCGATCGACGTTAGTGCTTGATTGGCCGCGATACTCGTCATCGCAGAGATACCCACATCTTGATTGGCTGATGTCGACGGTAGCAGTGTGACTAATTCTGCACTGCTGGCATTGACCAGATTCCCAGTTGTTTCATCACGATATGTTCCACCCTTTATCCCGATGAGAACCGGAGTGGTGGATATTACATCAAGAGTATAATTCCCATTCGCATCCGTTATGGTACTTGCGATGGCCGGTCCTCTCGAACCGTCGGAGTTCACCCCATAGGCTGTGACAGCACCACCATTAATTCCATCGGCAGTGGCAGTCCCACTAATTCCGGCCGGGTTAGCAGCAGCTGCCGAGCTAGCGGCAGCACCAGTTTTCGAACACGCCGTCGACATAGCGAGAGTAAAGACAAGACATGATATTAACGCGATCGGCGTTCGATACGCCTTTGATAATTGACTTGGTTTCATTGATTGATCCTTTCACTTACGTTCTACATTTTCGAGCTTTGTTAAATTTTACTAAGGAAGACGCGGGAATGGAATGTGTCGAAAAAGACTAAATAAACCACTAAATTCGTAGAATTATCGATTTTAACTGCTACTGGTTCATTTTAAATAATATGGATAAAACTGATTTCGTTGATTGAAAAATAAGCTCAGAAATTGAATGACAATAGTTGTATTGAGTTAAATATAAAAAAAATCCACCGAACTAAACAATCTTCTGCGTTCTCTCATCCAACACCGAATGCGGAAGTTCCCACTCCTCACACCAAGTCGCGATCGTCTTCAAGAAATAATGCTCGCTCTCGCGATGTCCAAGCTCCATCACATTCACACCACTTCGCGCAGCCTCGAGTGAACCGTGGTAGCCAACTTCACCGGTAATATAGACGTCTACCCTGTGTTTTCCAACCGAGCGAATGAAGGACGAGCCTTTACCAGGAGTAAACGCAATTTTACGAACCATCTTCGGTTCTTGCTGATGAGTTAGAAAAGAGGTCACTTGAAATACTTTTTTCACGCGCTTTACAAACTCCGCATAAGAAACCGGTTTTTTTAATTCCGCAACAAATCCATAACCGAGGCCCCACACGAGCCCCTTCATCACGGGAGACTGCTCTACCGCATAAATATCGTAGGCAACTTCTTCGTAGGGGTGAACATGTTTCAGGGTATCGATCACGATCCCCTCCATTCCGCTTACAAAAATCGTTTCCATTCTGATTTCTTCGACCTGCTCGAATTTTCCCACTTTACCTTGAACTGGATTAGAGCCATCAAGAGGACGAAAATTACCGAAGCCAGCCGTTGCAAAACCGCAGGAATCATAATTTCCGATGTGTCCACAGCCGACTTCGTAAAGTGCATCCCGCACTTTTTCATAATGTTCGGTGGGAATGTAGGTCACCAGTTTTTTGAGGAGGGTCTCGCCTTCTTCCGGCGCTTCCCACACACGAGCCTTTGCCACCGCTCCGAGATCGTCGGAAAGTGCGATCATGCCATCCAAAGCACAGCGGTCGAAATTGGTGTGAGCGACATAGACCGCGATCTTTTCTTCGAAGGCCTTGAGCAAAATGGTATTGAGATCGGAATCCTTGCCCTTCACCAGTTTGGTGATGCCTCGTCCTTTAGGAAAGAGCGGCGGATGATGAATGATGATGAGATTTGCCTTCTTTTTGAGGGCTGATGCGAAGAGGGCTTCGGTCAAATCCACACCGATCACTACTCCCTTCAGTGCTTGGGCGGAATCGCCGCAGATCAGTCCCACTGAATCCCAGGACTCGGCGCAAGCTGTGGGTATGCGCATTTCGATCACTTCAATCAATTGGTGGATTTTAGGATTAGCCATGCTTCATTTTAAACAGGTCTGGCGAAAAGATCGATGAAATTCATTTACAAACAATCCTTGTTTAAATATTAGTGGCTGTTTTCTGACTAAATCGCTATAATACGCCTACATGTTCAATCTTTTCAAGAAACTGCTGTCGCTTGCTGTGCTTTGCCAAATTGGCATGCTGCCCGCGATCGCAGTTGAGCCAAGGCTGATCGATCTTGATCGCGTTTCACCCACGGCAAAAAAACGCCTCGTCAAAACTGGTGCGGATCAATTCACCAGCGCCGATCAATTCACGCGCTCCTGTGGAGAAACCTTTAATCCACAAGACTTTGCTCTCAATCACATGGCGTTCGAAATTAATATGGATGCCCAGGCGGCTTGGGATCTTTATTTGAATTCTTCGCCTCAAAAAGCATGGAATGGCAAATCGATCAGCCTCGATTTCGCTTATTCAAAAAACGATCAAAAAATTTATTATCACGACGAGGTGATTCCTAAGATCCAAGTGGGAATGGGATTTTTTTTGGTTTTGTCTCTATACCAACTGAAGAAGATTCCACTTGCCCTGGAAATTTCAAAAATCGATCCGGAGGGAAAAGTTTTTGAGTATACCTATCTGGAATCGAATGTCTCCCACGGCAAACAAATCATCCACTTCATCGATCTGGGGAATCACAAAACCCGCATCGAGCACGATACCTATTTCAAAAGCGAAAGCGCGCTTCGGGATCGGCTCTATCCCATGGTTCATGAAAGACTCCTGGAAGAATTTCATCAGAATGTCATGAATCAGGTTGGGGTAAAATCCCTGCGGGTGGAATGAGAAAGCCAAAAACTCCCTTAAGTTTCAAGCCTTTATTTTTTATACACCCCTAATTTATTCAAATTGCGGCCAGAGGCGCTTTCTGGTAGAACTCGCCCACCATGAAAGCACGCAAACCGCAGCCAAAACCAGCACATGCCGTTCCGATCACGAATGAAATTGTGTATCGCGAGGCCTGCAAACAATTCCTTCCCACCAATCGCAAGGAAATGGAATGGCTCGGCTGGGATGAACTCGATGTTCTCCTCGTTTCCGGTGATGCTTATGTGGATCATCCCACTTTCGGGATTCCCTGCCTCGGCAGATTTTTACAAAAGTTAGGACTCCGCGTGGGAATTATTTCTCAGCCGAAATGGAAAGATGGCTCTCACGAAGATTTTCTTCGCATGGGCCGTCCTCGTTTATTCGTTGGTGTTTCCAGCGGCACTGTTGATTCGATGATCAACAACTACACTGCCAATAAAAAGAAGCGCAGTGACGACATGTATTCAGAAGGCGGAATGGGTGGACACCGCCCCGACTACGCTTCCATTGTTTATTCTGATATGGCTCGCAAGGCATTTCCTGAAACTCCAATTGTGGTGGGTGGCGTGGAAGCATCTCTTCGTCGTTTGGCGCATTACGATTATTGGCAGAACAGAATTCGTCCATCCATCCTTGCTGAACTGAACGCAGAATTCATGGTGTTCGGAATGGGTGAACGCACCACCGACATGATGGTGGAACAATTTAAATTAGCGGAAGCTGAAATCGGCGGCCCCCTCAGCCTCGGTCACCCTGCAGTAACGAAGGCTCTCGATTATATTAAAACTCAGCGCGGGATCGCGTTCCTCACCACGAAAGCTCATGCTCGCACGATTGAGCCACGTCTTACTATTCCTTCATTTGAAGAAGTGCGTGACGACAAGAAAAAATTTGCAAAAGCGGCCTACTCGATTGAATACGAAGCATCTCCGTACAATGGTCAGCGCATGGTTCAGTACCACGGTAACAATAAGGCAGCAGTGATCAATCCTCCTGCACTTCCACTCACCCAGCAGCAAATGGACGACATTTATGAAATGCCGTTCACGAAAGCCCAACACCCTTCTTATAAAAACAGGATTCCTGCAGCCGACATGATTCGTTTTTCTGTGAACGCGGTTCGCGGTTGCTATGGTGGCTGCTCATTCTGCGCCATCACCCTTCACCAAGGTCGTATCGTTCAGTCCCGTTCTACCGAGAGTGTATTGAAAGAAGTTGAAAATTTAAATAAAATTGAAGGCTTCAAAGGAATCGTGTCCGACATCGGTGGACCAACCGCCAACATGTTCCAAACGAGTTGCAAGAGTGTCGAGATTCAAAGTAAGTGCCGTAAGCTTTCTTGTGTGCATCCAAAAGTTTGTCCACAACTTCAGCACAACCATGCGCCACAAATTGACCTACTGAAAAAAGCGCGCAAGCTTCCGGGCATTCGCAAAATTCACATCGCTTCCGGCCTTCGTTACGATCTTTCGATCTCCGATAAAGAATCCGGTGCGGAATACATGAAAGAACTCATCACTCATCACGTGGGCGGACATCTGAAAGTTGCTCCCGAGCACATGGACGATGAGGTGTTACATCTCATGAAAAAACCGGGGCTCAAAAATTTCGACGAGTTCGTGAGTTACTTCAAAGAAGTTTCGGAAGAAGCCGGAAAAGAACAATACGTCGTTCCGTATTTCATTTCTGGTTTTCCGGGCACGACCCACGAGAAGATGGAACAAGTGTACGACTACATGAATGCCCAGGGCTGGAACTTGCAACAAGTACAAGCCTTCATCCCTACGCCGATGACCTTGGCGACTGCGATGTACTGGACTGGGCTCAATCCAATGGGAATGAAGCCACTCTATGTTGCAAAAGATTGGAAGGATCGCAAGATTCAACAAGCTCTCCTTCAACCACATAAACCTGAACATCGCGCGATTTTGCGTGAATACGAACGCGACAAACAGCGAGCCGAAATCGTGGGCGGCGTGAAAAAGAATTACGGATCGGGTGACACTCGTGCACCAGTATTTGCCGGCAGAAATCGCCCTCACCCACAAAACAAAAATGCGGGCACAAAATTCGGTGGACGAAGCATCGTGGAACCTCCTACTGAAAAAATGGGTAAGAAGCTACTACTCGATACTCGCTAATTGATCGGATCATTGCCCCGGCATCAAGAAGAGAGCTTTACCGTTACACTGACACCAAAGCTGGTAAACGATCGGCGGCCCGACGCTTACTACATGGGCTAGAATATTACAGGAATTTGGATTACCGCAATTCGTAAACTCAGCAGGAGTCGCACTTCCACCTACGGCACTCAATGCTACATTACTATTCGCAATCAACCCTGGAGCTTTGAAGTCGGTGGTAATGGTAACTGCCTGTGAATCGATCCCACCTATTAATAAGGTTAAAACAATAACTGCTTTTATTTTTTTCATACTTTACTCCCCCATAGAGTTATTAAGGCAAATTAATATAACAAACGTAAGCACCGCTCCAGGTGTTACCGGAACCCGCTGATCCAGAATACGTTCCCAACCCAGGTATCACAACCGAGCACGAATTAGGATTTGGTATTCCCGTCAAAGTCACCGTTACTCCGGCAGGACCGGCAGTATAACTCGCCGGATATCCGGCTGGTGCTGAATTGATCGGCATTGGAAATGAACACTCAATCGATCCTGGAGCATTTTGTTGGCCACCACTGCTCACACAACCTGGTTTTGGAGGAGCAGGAATAAGATGTGGATCATCGCATGAAGTCGTCGGCGTGCCTGACCATTGGCAACCGGCATTCGTGCAAGCTTGTTTTGCAGCCAACCACTGGGTCATCTGGGCTTGTGTTACCATACCAGGAGGTGTCGTTGGCCATGGGAATGGAGGATTGTAACTCGCGTTTCCACAATTCTTACTTGAGGCACCAATTCTGGTACAACAAACACCATCGCTACCTTTGCTACCGGTTGTGCCAGTACCGGTTCCCGTCCCGGTACCGGTACCCGTACTTCCTCCGGTTGCTGAACCGCCGCCTGGACCAGCGAGCGTAGTGATCGATAGGCACAAACTAAATGCAATTACCCAAGATATTTTTTTCATGAGATTTCCCCTGATGACTATTATCTCCTTCAGGACTTTCAGTTTCAAGTGTGTCTGGCTAGACATCGAATAAACTGTTGTTTTTTTGCCGCATAAAAACAACATTTTTAGCGTTTTTATCAATGACGATCCTCGTGTTAGAATCCTCTCATGTTGTTAAGTGAGAATTACCGAGAAATACTAAAAAGTGAACTGGCTTCGCGTGCGCAGAAAAATAAACGCTTTTCATTACGAGCTTTTTCACGCCTGGTGAAGATTGATCCGGCTCGGATGAGTCTCGTTCTCTCCGGAAAAAAAGACCTCTCCGCAAAATCCGCGGCGGTGATTTCCGATCACCTCGATTTCAACGACGAAGAAAAGGAATATTTTTGCTTACTCGTTTCTCTCCACAAGGCGAAGGATAAATCACAACAAAAATCAATCCTGAAAAAAATAGAAGCCCTCTACAATTTACTCAATCAAAATCAAAATTCGATCACCGAATACAAAATCATCGCCGATACTGATTACTTCACCCTCATTCAGTTATTGAAGATGAAAAACATCCAACACTCGATACCCGCGCTCGCAAAAAAACTCTCAATCCCTGAAGACTCTGTTTCAA
>Ga0207083_1104_pt1 | contig 13330 bp, 8 predicted proteins | sample Alteio_BWMinHeat_57_FD_153516 | JGI IMG/M metagenome (GOLD analysis project Ga0207083, IMG submission 153516) | Enriched cells from forest soil in Barre Woods Harvard Forest LTER site, Petersham, Massachusetts, United States -... | ecosystem: Environmental > Terrestrial > Soil > Temperate forest >... | reverse complement strand
AGGGCCGCCAGTAGAGATAAATGACAAATCCTTTTATATGTAGCCGTAAGCTTATCAAAAATTGTAAGGGTTAAAATCTTGCTTTATCAAATTATTAATCCTATTATTAAATATTATGTAATGAAGAAGATGGTATCCGGCGGTTAATTATTCAAAAAAATCTATTTAACATGATCATCACAACCTATTTTTATTTTAGATATAGGTAAGCTCAAGATGGCATGATATAATTAATTTTTACACAGCAACTTTTAGTATATTTGTTGTGAAAAAGGCCATTCTTAGGGAGTGAAACATGCTACGTTGGATACTCATCATTTTATTTTTAGGAAATATATCAGGATGTGCAGCCATTCAAGGCGCTCATGGAGATGTAGCTATGGCCCAAAAGACAGCAGCTGCACAAGCAGCCTCCCAAAATGCGGAAGCTACAAATTCACAAACAAATGCCTCATCTCCTGGGCCATCGACTACCCCAAGCCAACATGCAGGAACAAATGCAGCTAAAATGATTGCGCCATTGACACATTGATTTTGAGGAGAATCCGATGGACGTTGAAGGATTGCTTAAGCTAAGTGTGGAAAAAGGCGCTTCTGATTTGCATTTATCTCCTAATATCTCTCCTATGTTGCGTATTGATGGAGAATTACGACGAATAGAAGATCAACCCGTTTTAACTCCTGAGCGTGTTAAAGAAATTCTTTATAAGGTGATGTCCCCTCAGCAAGTACAAGAATTTGAAAGCACGTTAGAATTAGATTTTGCGATGACCATCGAAAATCTTGCTGGATTTCGAGTGAATGCATTTCATGAAATGAATGGAATCGGTGCTGTGTTCCGTACCATTCCGCAACTTATGCCAACATTAGATGAGTTAGCACTACCGGATGTATTTAAACAATTATTAGATCTACCGAATGGCATTATATTAGTAACGGGGCCGACCGGTTCAGGAAAAAGTACTACGTTAGCTGCCATGGTGGATTATATTAATACGCATCAATCTTGTCATATTATTACCATTGAAGATCCCATTGAATTTCGACATACCAGTAAAAAAAGTTTAATTAATCAGCGTCAAGTTCAACGTGATACACGTGACTTTAATGCGGCCCTTCGCTCGGCCTTACGAGAGGATCCAGATGTTATTTTGGTCGGTGAATTACGTGATCTTGAGACCATTCGTTTAGCCTTAACAGCGGCAGAAACAGGGCATTTAGTGATGGCAACTTTGCACACCAGCTCTGCTCCCCGTACTATTAGCCGTGTCGTTGATGTATTTTCTCCTACAGAAAAAAATATTATTCGTAATATGTTATCAGAATCCTTGCAGGCCGTTATTTGTCAAACGTTACTAAAAAAAATTGGTGGTGGGCGCATTGCCGCATTCGAAATTATGTTGGGAACATCAGCTATCCGAAATTTAATTCGAGAAGATAAAATTGCTCAAATGTATTCAACGATTCAAACAGGCAGCGAAGTAGGAATGTGTACACTAGATCAATATTTACAAAATCTCGTAAAACAACAAATAATTGATACAACATCTGCTCGTGAAATTGCCATCAGTAAAGATGCTTTCTTAAGCCCAGGCTAGCCCGGCTAAAGATAGCATTAGGCTCGTGAACAGTCACAATTCTCCCAGCCACCACCTAATGCTTTTATCAGATTAACTGCCGATGTCATTTCTAGTCCTGCTACATCAGCAGCTGTTTTTTCTGCATTATAAGCCGTGGTTTGAGCTGTAATGACATCCGAGTAAGCAGAAGTCCCTGCTTTATATTGATTTGTAATAAGTTCTAACGATAATCGAGCATTGATTGCTGCTTTATTTTGAACATAATATTCTTGTTGTAAATTTTTTAATGAAACTAAATTATCTTCCACTTCTTGAAAAGCAGCCAACACAGTTTGTTTATACGTTGCGACCGTAGCATTATAATTATAACGGGCAGCTGCGACCGTTGCTTGACGTAATCCTCCATCAAGAATAGTTTCTGCTAATTGAGGCCCAATGGCCCAACTTAAGTCAGGAATAGAAAACCAATGTGAATAGTTAGAATGTGTTTCACTAGCCGTCGCAGACAATGTTAAGGTAGGGAAATATGCAGCTATGGCTATTCCAATTTGTGCATTGGCTTCAGCCATTAAACGTTCTGCTGATGCAATATCAGGACGTCTTTCTAATAAAGTGGAGGGTACATTAATAGGAATAGAAGGAGGAAGACGATTCAATGGGTGTGCGGGAATATGAAACTCTTCTGGCGGTTTATCAATGAGAACAGCGATGGCGTGTTCGAACTGCGCACGGTTAATTTTATTATTAATGGCCAGCGCTTTTGCTGATTCTAACTGTGTTTTTGCTTGTATGACATCTGTTTGGGCGGCGACACCTACCTTATACCGATTTTGCGTCAGTCTTAAGGCTTTTTGATAATCGATCACTGCATGATCTAATATTTGCTGATCTTTGTCCAATGCTAGTAATTCAAAATAATATTGTGCTAAGGAAGCTTGCATGGATAAACGAGTATTACCCAATAAAGCAGCACTTGATTCAGCACCTGCTTCGCTTGCTTCTACTGTTCTTCGAATACTGCCCCATAAGTCAGGTTCCCAAGAAACATCCAAACCTAAGGTATGAGAAGTCGTCACAGGATGAGTAGAGCCACCACCTCCTACACCAGTACTCGCAGCGCCTGTCGATGTTGTTCCTGTTGACGAGGTGCTAATAAATGATGATGAACCAGAGCCTGTGCGCTGACGTGTAATATCCATCGTTCCAGTGACGATTGGAAAAAAACTCGCACGTGATTCATCCACAATAGCGCGTGCTTGCTGATATTGCGCAAATGCAACAGCAATGTTTTGATTGCATTGATTCAGTTGATTTTCTAAGGCATCTAATGTGTTATCATGAAATATTTTCCACCATGTACCCCGATCCTGTTCATCTTGGGGAGTGGCTTGTTTCCATTGTTTAGTGCTTTCAGTAAATGAAGTAGGTATTGCAATAGGCGGCTTCTTATAATCCGGCCCAACAGCGCAAGCAGTTAGTATAATAAACGCCAAACTACAAATGAAAATACATTTCACATTTATACCTGTTACAAAAATCGTAGACAAAAATAGCCATCCTGGTTTTTGGTATTCGCTTTCCGATTGACTGCACATGGTTGATTCATGCTATTGCAGTATCTGGAATCCTGCCACTAACAGTCCCCGGCATGCCGGATTCCAAATGGCGATGGAACCTATCAAGCAATATTTTTTTCACATCGCGGTAAGGCGTATACCGCGTGATCTCTTGATCAAAATATCTGCTTTTTATGTTCATTGCAGCTATCCAGTCAGCATCACTCACATGTCTACAATGCAGACACTTAAACAAGTTCCCCTTGCGGTTCTTATCATCAACAAAACCACAATGAAAACAAGTTTGTGAAGTATACGCTGGATTAACTTGCTGATGACTAAAACCTTTAGCCAACGCTTTAAACGCTAATCGTTCTTTTAATTCTCCTCTAACCCATGCTGATAATCGTCTATTCCAAGTAGAACCACAATGATAAGAAAAAGAGTGTGTTAATGACTCGCTTGCTATTGTGTGGCTTTCTTTTTTTATCAGTTGATTGAAAGAAGTATTGATTTCTCGCTTTAATGTTTCTTTAATTTTATGCTGATTTTTCTCTTGTTTTATGCGGCCTAAATTAATTTTTAGAATATTTTTTGCTTTTTGTTTATGTGTACAGGAGTGATTATATCTTTTATGAAGAGCATGTAATTTATTACGGTACTGCATTTTTTTTTTCAATGCATCGGATGCTGTTATTAATATATCTCCGAATTGGACACCATATTTTTGTCCATCGCTGTCTGTCATGACTTCAGTATAACCGAAATCAATGCCAGTAACTTTATTATTTTCTATAGACATAGTTGCTGGTATATCAGAAGAATAATGGACTTCTATTTTTTGGCTTTTTAAAATAATACGGATGTTTCCTCTAATTACTGTATTTCCAGATAAAGGAACCGTTAATCGTTTTCTGGGTGTTAACGTCATAATATCAATATATTGTCGTCCTTCATGCTCAAAAACACGGTAACAATTTTCATCTAAAACAAAGCTGCCTGTCTTTTTTACTTTTGGATTGCGATGTGCAATCAAGGTACCTTCTGTGTTCCAGCGCTGTAAAGTTTTAACTGAGCGACCTATTAATCGGCTGAACTCATTAATTTTATAAACTTTCATCCTGAAGATTCCAATATCTTCGTGTGGGAAAAGAATACTTATATTGGATATGGTTGTCAATTTTTTCCAATTAAATACTCTTTTAAATGATGCCGCTTGAGCAATATCATTTTCCACCATCCTTTGCTCCATTGACTATATTTGTCTAGCGTAAGATAAATAACAGGTGTAGTGTAAAGTGTCAGCATTTGGCTTACAATTAAGCCTCCAATAATTGCAATACCTAAAGGACGTCGTAATTCAGAACCGATACCGAAGCCAAATGCTAATGGAAAAGCACCCAGCATTGCAGCCATGGTCGTCATCATAATGGGACGAAAACGTAATAAAGCAGCTTCAAAAATCGCTTCTTGCGGAGATTTTTTATATTCGCGTTGGGCATGTAAAGCAAAGTCAATCATCATGATAGCATTTTTTTTCACAATCCCGATTAATAAAATCATACCAATTAAAGCAATAATACTTAAATCGGTTCCTGTCAGTAATAATGCTAATAATGCGCCTACACCCGCTGAAGGTAATGTAGAAAGAATAGTAATAGGATGAATTAAGCTTTCATATAATATTCCCAGAACAATATAAACGCATAGTAATGCTGCTAAAATCAAATAAGGTTCATTCGCCAGAGAGGATTGAAAGGCTTGCGCCGTTCCTTGAAAGGACGTTTGTACCGATGCCGGGAGATGCATATTTGCCACGGTGTTATTAATTAATGAGACGGCATCGCCTAGAGCAACATTACGCAGTAAATTAAATGAAATGGTAGCAGCCGGGGATTGACCTTGATGATTGACAGAAAGCAGGGTGGATAGCGCAGAAAAATGAGAAAACACTGATAAAGGTACTTCTTGTCCATTGATCGATTTAACATATATTTGGTTTAGCATAATGGGGTCTTGCCAATATTCAGGTGCAACTTCCATGACGACGTGGTATTGATTTAATGATGTATACATCGTTGATATTTGATTTTGTCCAAAGGCATCATATAAGGTTTGATCGATTAATTGGTTAGTCATTCCCAAACGTGCTGCGGTATCACGATCAACATCAACATACGTTTGCAGACCATTGTTAAGCTGATCAGTATTAACATCGATAATACCCGGTAATGTAAGTATTTTAGCGAGTATCTTAGGTGCCCATTGATTTAATTCGTCTAGATTATTTGTCGATAAAGTATATTGATATTGCGCATTCCCTAAACGACCTCCAACAACTAAATCTTGGGCTGCCTGCATGTAAAGGGTAGCTCCTTTGATGACAGTTAATTTTTTACGTAAACGATTAATTATTTCATCGACTGATAGCTGACGTACCGATAAGGGTTTAAGTGTAATATAGACGGAGCCTGAATTCGTTGTGCTTCCCGCGCCTCCTCCCACAAATCCAACGACATTACTGACAGCAGGATCTGCTTTAACGGTGTCAACAAAAGCAAAGAGTTTTTCACGCATGGCTTGAAAAGAAATATTTTGATCGGCTTGTAAAGATGCTTGAATGCGACCAGTATCTTGTTGCGGAAAAAATCCTTTTGGTACGATGAGAAATAAAAAGATAGTCATTAAAATAGCACTGAATGTAATGAACAGCATAATGATATGATTATTTAAGGCCCATTTTAATGTTTTTTCATAATAATAATGTAATCGTTGAAATAGAGTATTATTTTTTACTGTTTTATTCGATGAATTTTTTTTTAGTAAACGTGCACACATCATGGGTGTCACCGTTAAAGATACAAGTAATGAAATAATAATAGCAGTAGATAACGTAATAGCAAATTCGCGAAATAAACGACCCACAATACCACCCATCAATAAAATAGGAATAAAAACGGCAATTAAAGAAGTACTCATTGAAATAACGGTAAAACCTACTTCTTTAGCGCCTTGATAAGCGGCTTGTATAGAATCAGTGCCATCTTCAATGTGACGTGTAATATTTTCTAAAACCACTACCGCATCATCAACCACAAATCCTGTTGAAATGGTTAATGCCATCAATGAAAGATTATCTAAGGTATAACCTAATAAAAACATCATGCCAAATGTGCCTAGTAAAGATAAAGGAACAGCGACACTCGGGATAAGCATGGCGCGCCAGTTTTTAAGAAAAATATACACCACTAAAATAACTAAAATAATGGCCACTAATAAAGTGAATTCTACATCGTGCAGTGATGCCCGTAAGGTTGTTGTACGATCCATCGCAATGTTGATATCAATACCCTGTGGAATAGTTGCGGCCAATCGGGGTAATTCTTTTGTAATGTTGTCAACGGTCTCTAAAACATTGGCTCCAGGCGATTTGAATATCACTACTAATACGGAAGGTTTTCCATTAGATAAACCTGCATTTCTAATGTTTTCTACTGAATCATTGACGGTAGCGACATCTGATAAACGAACTGGATTATTATTGCGATAAGTAATAATCAAAGGGCGGTATTGAATGGCTTTAAATAACTGATCATTGCTTAAAATATCAGTCGTTGTAAAGGATGTATTGAGATGACCTTTTGGTATATTGACATTGGCAGAGGCAATTGCACTGCGAACGTCTTCTAAACCAATACCATAACTGTTTAAGGCATTTGGATTAAGTTCTATGCGTACTGCGGGAAGTGAGCTTCCACCTACAATAACTTGTCCTACTCCATTCACTTGTGAAAGTGCTTGTGCTAATAAAGTAGAGGCTGCATCGTACATTTGTCCTTGCGTGTAAATATCGGAAGTTAATGCCAGAATAATAATAGGAGAATCTGCTGGATTCACTTTTCGATACGTAGGATTGCTGGGTAAATTAATAGGTAATTGACTACGTGCAGCATTAATAGCTGCTTGTATGTCGCGTGCAGCTCCATCAATATGACGGGATAGATCAAATTGTATAGTAATACCGCTGGTACCGAGCGTGCTTGTTGACGTAATTTGAGTAATACCAGCAATGCGGCCTATTTGGCGTTCTAAAGGTGTTGCGACAGATGTTGCCATGGTTTCAGGACTTGCGCCAGGTAATCCAGCTGAAACGGTGATGGTCGGAAAATCCACTTGCGGTAGTGAAGCGACAGGTAATAATAAAAACGCAACAGCCCCCGCAATGGCAAGCCCTAATGCCAATAAAGTAGTGGCAATGGGACGCTTAATAAAAAGCGCAGAGATATTCATGGGATTTGCCTTTTCGTGCCAGCGAAACGTAATTTAAATGCATCGAATTGACGAGCTAATTGATCGAATGCTAAATAAATAACAGGAGTTGTATAAAGAGTTAGTACTTGGCTGACCATTAACCCGCTAATAATAACAATTCCCAGCGGTTGGCGTAATTCTGCACCCATACCTGATCCAAATGCCAGAGGAAATGCGCCTAGTATAGAAGCGAAAGTGGTCATGATAATCGGACGAAAGCGTAATAAAGACGCTTCATAAATAGCATCCACCGGCGATTTTTTATAAAAACGTTCTTGTTCTAATGCAAAATCTATCATCATAATAGCGTTTTTCATAACAATACCAATTAATAAAATAATGCCAATGACTGCAATAATAGTTAATGAATGACGTGTTAAAATTAATGTGAATAAAGCACCCATACAAGCGGAAGGTAATGTAGATAAAATGGTAAGAGGATGAATATAACTTTCATATAAAACCCCTAAAACAATGTACACTACGACAATTGCTGCAAGAATTAACCATATCTCATTTGCAAGAGAGCTCTGAAAAATCTTAGCGGATCCTTCAAAACTCGTTTGAATATTAGGAGGAATACCCAGATCCTCTGTAGCTTTCCCAACAATTTGTATCGCACTTCCCAGTGCTGTATTAGGTGTAAGATTAAATGAAATAGTTGTTGCAGGAAATTGATCTTGGCGATGAATCACTAAATCACCTACGGATGAAGACATGTGAGTAAAAGCACTTAAAGGTGTTGCAACACCCGTACTACCGGAATGAATATATATATTTTTTAATGCTTCTTGACCGGTTGCTAAACTTGGCATGTTTTCCAATATAACGTAATATTGATTGCGTTGTGTAAACATAGTAGAAATGAGCCGCTGTCCAAACGCATCATATAACGTATCATCAATCGTCTGTGTGGAAATACCCAGACGTGACGCCGTATCTCGATCAATGGTAATAAATGTTTGCAGGCCAAGATTTTGTATATCACTAGTCACATCCTGTAATTCAGGTGAATTATGTAATTTATCAATCAATCGTTTTGTCCATTGATTAACTTCTGTTAGATCGGGTGCATTCAAACTATATTGGTATTGGTTACGACTAATTCGATCATCAACTGATAAATCTTGTACTGGTTGCAAGTATAACTTGGCACCTAACACGGCCATGAGTTTAAGTTGTAAACGACGAATGATGTCGCTGGCCGAAGCATCTCGTTGAGATAAAGGTTTGAGTGTAATAAATAAACGTCCGCTATTTAACGTTGTATTTATGCCATCAATACCAATAAATGAAGATATATTTTCTACGGCAGGATCTTGTAACACAATATTTGCTAATGCTTGCTGTTGTTTGGACATTTCGCTAAATGAGATTGACTGAGCTGCTTCAGAAATGCCCTGAATCATTCCTGTGTCTTGTTCAGGAAAAAAACCTTTAGGGATCATATAAAATAAGATAAAAGTGATGATCAAAGTAAGAATGGCAATAAATAATGTCAATCGTTGATGACCCAAGATCCAACGTAACGAGGTACCATAACGTGCAATAATATTATTTAACAATATTTCAGAACGGCGTTCAAAACTATTTAACTCATTTTTATCACGATGATGAAGAATACGGGCACATAACATCGGCGTTAAAGTTAATGATACAAAGGCAGAAATCAAAATAGTAATAGATAACGTCATTGCAAATTCTCGAAATAACCGGCCAATGACATCACTCATAAAAAGTAGTGGAATTAGCACAGCAATTAATGAGACAGTTAAGGAAAGAATGGTAAAACCAATTTGTTTAGCGCCTTTAAGAGCAGCTTCTAATGGAGCCACTCCATTTTCAACATACCGCGTAATATTTTCAATCATGACAATGGCATCATCTACAACAAAGCCTGTCGCTATTGTTAAGGCCATTAAAGTGAGATTATTGAGACTAAATCCAAATAAATACATTATCCCAAAAGTGCCTACTAAGGATAAAGGTACCGCTGCACTAGGAATTAATGTGGCAGGTAAATGACGTAAAAATAAAAAAATAACAAGGACAACGAGTATAATCGATAACATTAAATCGAATTGCACTTCTTTAATGGAGGCGCGAATAGTTAAGGTACGATCTGTTAAAGTAGTAATACGAATAGAGTTAGGTAATGATTCGCGTAGACGGGGTAATAATTGTTTAATCTGATCCACCACCGCAATAACATTAGCCCCAGGTTGTCGTTGTATATTCATAATAACGGCAGGTGTATGGTTCATCCAAGCGGCCATGCGTATATCTTGTGGCGCATCAATCACGTGCGCAATATCAGATAATCGTACAGGAGCACCATTTTTATAAGTAATAATCAGAGGTTTGTATGCTTCACTTGTTAACAGTTGATCATTTGAATTAATCGTATAAGCTAAACGGGATCCGTCAAAATTACCTTTAGCCGCATTCACATTGGCATTAACAATAGCCGTACGTACATCTTCTAAATTTAAGCTATAAGAAGCGAGAATAGTTGGATTAACTTGCACCCGTATAGCGGGACGTTGCCCACCACTGATACTGACTAGACCGACTCCAGATAATTGCGAAATTCTTTGCGCCAGTCTTGTATCAGCAAAATCTTCAACTTGAAATAAAGGTAATGTGTTGGAGGTCAGGGCCAATGTCATAATAGGTGTATCTGCCGGATTTACTTTATTGTAAATCGGCGGATTGGGTAAATTATTAGGTAGATAGGTTGTGGCTGCATTAATAGCAGCCTGGACTTCTTGCTCAGCAATATCTAATCCTAAGTTGAGATCAAATTGTAAAGTAATAAGGGATGATCCATCAGAACTAGAAGAAGTCATTTGACTCAGTCCTGGCATTTGACCAAATTGTTTTTCTAAAGGAGCAGTGACGGCGGATGCCATGACATCAGGACTCGCACCTGGATAAAATGTAACAACTTGAATGGTGGGATAGTCCACTTCAGGTAAAGAAGAGATGGGAAGAAGTTGATAACCTAAGAAACCTGTCAAAAGAATAGCAACCATAATAAGAGACGTAGCAATGGGCCGTAGAATGAAAATGTGTGAAGGACTCATACAGGGCTAGCTCTTTGAGATATTGTTTTTTGTGTACTCGTTTGGGTTGTATTTGATATGCTAACAGTAGAACCGTTAGTTAATTTATCTGCTCCTTCAATGACAATCGATTGTCCAACAGTTAAACCCGATGTAATAACAGTATCTTCACCATAAGTGATATCCGTTATGACAGGTTGAGCTTTTACAGTGATGTGATCGGGGTTAAGAAGAAAAACAAAATCACCGTGTATACCATGTTGAATGGCTGCTGTGGGTACGGTAAGCACATGAGGTAATGTTTTTAATAACAATTTAATATTAACAAATTGAGAAGGAAACAATTCATTTTTTTCATTGCTAAACTGTGCTTTTAACTTCACAGTACCAGTTGTTGGATCGATTTGATTATCGATAGTTAGTACCGTGCCTTTGGCCAATAATTGTTGTTGAGTACGATTGTAAGCTTCTGCTACTAATGTTTTTTCTGTATTCATTTGTTTTAAGACCGCAGGAATTTGATCTTCTGTCAGTGTAAAAACAACAGTAATGGGATTGAGCATATTAATGATGACTAATCCTGTTGAGTCTGAAGGTTGAACGATATTCCCTGGATCGACTAATCGTAAACCCACTCGGCCGTCAATAGGAGAAGTAATATGTGTATAAATAAGATTGACTTTCGTTGTTTCAATTAAACCTTCATCGACTTTAATGTCACCTTCATATTGTGCGACTAATGATTTTTGTGTGTCTAACGTTTGTTGAGCAACCGAGTCTTGTTTCCATAGTATTTGATAACGTTTTAAATCCAATTGTGCATTGGCTAAGAGTGCCTGGTCACGTGCTAATTGTCCTTGATATTGCAGTAATTGGGCCAGAAAAGGGCGTGGATCAATTTCAGCTAAGGGATCACCCGTTTTAACTAATTGTCCTTCTTTAAATAATACTTTTAATAACTGTCCGCTCACTTGTGTTTTGACAGTCACACTATAGGTTGGGATGACAGAACCCAATGCAGATAAATAAACAGGAACATTATTTTTTTGTACGTTAGCAATAACAACTGGAATAGGTATGGCTTTAACAGAATGTGTTGAATGGGGAATAAAATGTTGGAAAAAAATAATAAGTATTTCTATAACAAGTATTATTACCCAGAATCGAAGTTGACGGTAAAAAGGTTTATGCGGAGTAATACTCTGATTGTTCGGAGTCGGTAAATGTTCCATATTACTCCTAAATAGATTAAAAAATATATCGCTCAATAATTACGCAATAGAACACTATCTTTGAACAAATATACTTGGAAATGAGTATAGCTTTTTTTTATTATTTTAAAAATATTTTATTAAAGACAAAACAATAAATGTCCCTTATTAATCTCCTCGTCAGCTTGTTTTTTAAAAAAATATTACCTATACTGCACATTCCGTACCGCTGGAGCAGGCGGCGTTTTAAGTTTGCAGAGAGCTAGATGTGTGGTCTTAATGAAAAAAAATCTGCAAAAAACCATGAGGCAATTTGCCTACGTAAACAATAGGAGTCTTCGTTCTTTAAGGCGCAGAATGTGCCAAAATTAAGATAAATTTTCTGGCATGATGCACCCCTTACTCGATTTCACTATTAATAGGAAGGGTAATCCCTGATTGCTGAATTTGTGGTTTTCTCTAGAATGGTGAGAACTACGCTGATTTTTTTATTGATTTAGCGTAAAGATATAGTTAGAAGATGACGATTAAATTGCAAAGTTATGCTCTTGTACGGATGAAAATGTTTGCTCTTCGGGGCAGATTGAAATAAAATGCTGTTTGATCTTTGATGTATGATCCGTGACGTTACGTTGTAAAAGTCTTAGATGGAAAAGTGTTACTGAGAAAATTAAATTTAATTTTTTAACCCGTAAGGAGACAAGTATGAAGAAACAGTTGCAACTATCATTAATTTCTATCGCAGTTGCTTCCCTAGCATTATCATCCGTATCTTTCGCAGCAAAAGGTGAAGGCTACAAAGGTGAAAACTACAAAGGCGAAGCAATGGCTCCCTGCCCACAACCATTAACCTTAAATGGTGGCTTTTATCTTGGTGCTGATGTGGGTTACGATATGTATCAAGCAGAACATGAGTTTGATTTTAACCCCGCTGGCCCTGATGCTTTCTCAACAGATCCTAGTTTAAGCGCCAGTGGCTGGGCAGGTGGCTTGTTTGCTGGTTATGGTATGTACTTCAATGATGTTTGGTACTTAGGTGCTGAAGTTTTCGGTGCTTGGAGTGGTGCAAGTACAACTCATAATATTACCTTTAGCTCAGTATCTAACACATTGACCAACAGCGCTAAGTTTGAGTCTGATGGAAATGTTGGTATAGACGTTATTCCTGGTATGAAGTTAAATCCTGCTACCTTAGCTTATGTTCGCTTAGGTTACAATTGGGCTGATTTAGAAGCTCAAGACAATGTAACACTTAATGGTGTTTCTATTGACTCATCAAATAACAGCAACTGGCAAGGTGGTTTCCATTGGGGTGTTGGTATTGAATCCGCATTCTATGAAAACTGGAGTGTTCGTGCAGAATACACTTACACCAGCTTCAGCAACTTGGATAATGACGCTACTGTATATTCAAGCACATTTGAAAATCCATCCGACAACCAATTCATGGTTGGCTTGTTGTATCACTTCGTTTAATCTTAGAAAACCGTATTGGCGGGCTACCATTATGCCCGCCTTCGCGGAATCCTCTGTGAATGTCATGTTGCAAGTTTACGCCTATAGTTAAGGCAATTAGTCCCGCAATCGCCTAATTATAAACAAAATCT
>Ga0207083_1084_pt2 | contig 13415 bp, 12 predicted proteins | sample Alteio_BWMinHeat_57_FD_153516 | JGI IMG/M metagenome (GOLD analysis project Ga0207083, IMG submission 153516) | Enriched cells from forest soil in Barre Woods Harvard Forest LTER site, Petersham, Massachusetts, United States -... | ecosystem: Environmental > Terrestrial > Soil > Temperate forest >... | reverse complement strand
ATGTATAGTGGTGTGGCACCCGTGTTTGCTAAATTAACATCAGCATTTGCTTCCAGGAGGTGCTTCACAACTTCAATATGGCCATTTTGTGCTGCTATGTATAGTGATGTGCCACCCTCCTTTTTTGCTAAATTAACATCAGCATTTGCTTCCAGGAGATGCTTCACAACTTCAATATGGCCATTTTCTGCTGCTATATATAATGATGTGACACTATCTTTGCTTATTGCTAAATTAACATCGGCTTTCGCTTCCAGGAGATGCTTCACAACTTCAATATGGCCATTTTCTGCTGCTATATATAATGATGTGATACTATCTTTGCTTCTTGCTAAATTAACATTGGCTTTCGCTTCCAGGAGATGCTTCACAACTTCAATATGGCCATTTTCTGCTGCTATATTTAATGATATGAGACTATCATTGCTTGCTAAATTAACATCGGCGTTCGCTTCCAGTAACTGTTCAATTTTTTGAATCTCTCCTCCATGTGTGGCAATATGCAGCCAAGATGCATTATAGGAATCTTTTGTTTGTGCTTTTTCAGCATCCACCGCATGAATCGCTTGCCAACGTTCATCTTTTTGACACGCATTCATGGTACTTTGTACCTGGCTTGTAATAGCTTTAACCGCATAAACTTCCGTGCAAAATGTCGTTATTCCATTTTTAGAAAATCCAGTCATGACTTTCTCTGCAAGTTCATCTGCTATCATCGTTTTATCAAATAAATTTAGCTTGTTCGCATCGACTAATCGCCATGATTGAGTTTTGTGCTCCCAGCTAACTGTGATGGAATGATTTGAAGTATTCAAGAGTAAAGCAACCGGTTCCATTATTTCATATTCCTTTAATTTTTCTGCTAAGACATTAAAATAAGTTGATAATTCCTTTTGATCATAGGCTCCGCTATACGTTGCTGCTTTTTGCACAAGTGGTGTGCTTATAGCTTTGGTTTTTTGCTCCATCAATGCCGCTGGTAATAGGCGAGGAAAAGTTAATACTGCATTTTGTTTTTTAGTTCCCGGATCTTTTTCAAGAAGAGGATCCGTTTTCGATAAAATATTAACTATGTTCGGAATATACGATTTCAGTTTTGCCGTATCTTTGCTTTTTAAAACAGTATTAAATTTTTTTTGCTCATCTTTTCCTAATGCATTTTCAAGTTCTTCTTGAGAAATAGGTATTTCTGTTACATTTCCTTTACTAATGAGTTTGCATCTTAATAAACTATTTTCACCAAGGGTTAAAATGATCTGATTTACTTTGGGTTCCATTTTTTCATCGGTTACAATAATGTCATACTCTTTTTCAAAAAGTGGGTATTTATGTGGATGAAAGTATATCGCAATCCCTTCCAAATAAGCTGGAATAGAAAGCAATAGAAGCTCTTCCTCTTTGAGTTCTTGATCAGCTTCTATCAATTTTGCACTAAGTACTTGATAATATTCGCGACGTTTTTCAGAATTTAAGCGTTTTTCAAATGCAATCTTTTCATCAGTGGATTTTATTTCTTCATGCCATTCAGCCTGCACTGCTTTCCTTGCTTTGTTATGTAACTCAGCACGACACCTCTCAGCTACCTTGATTCTTTCAAGTAACTGCTCTGTAGGAATTTGGCTTAAAAGCTTGAATCGCTTCTGCAGAGTATCTGTATCTTTTAATAAAATAGCTTGCAATCCCATCAATGCAATACCAAAACACATGCCTTCACGATTAGTGGGGTGACCATATTCTTTAATTTTATCAATGACATCGTTATGGCTTAGCATAACTTTTTCCCCTTTGTATAACTATGTATTATCAGTTAAGTTTCACAAGTAGTTGAGAAGGATTAGAAAAACATCAACTCTTCGCGTCAGGAGCGAATTGAACCATGGCTAGCGTATCTATTATTAGTCCCATAACATCGGCATTTTTGATATTTCACTAAACTTGAACAGCGATTTCAGTCCGGAAGTGAACGCACATTTCACTTTTATTTGAACAGAAATTTTATAACTTACGAACAATTTTACAAAAACTGATCGAATTGTATACTAATCAATGCTTTCTTGTAAAGCACAGAAGAGATTATTTACTATTTTTCTGGATATTATTTTATCCATCAATACTTTTGCTCATTGCATCATTATTGGGTGATCATAAAACAGCAAAGACGGCGGAGGGTACGGCATAAGCGCTAACCTAAGGAAAAGCATAAGATGAAATCTGCGGTTTTCTTTTCCTTGAGCTTTCGGCTAAAGCTTTTCTAATGTCGCTCCATCTGTTTATTACCTCACTTAATGAAATAATGGGGTCAATCGCTTGTTGTATTTGATGGAAAATAAGTGGAATTTCTTTTAATGATAACGCGCGCAATGTCTATATCGATGATTTTAAGTTTGATGTTGGTGATAAATTTACATATGAATATAATTTCTTTCAACATATTATGCATGATATTCGCATTGAAAAAATTCAAGAATCTTCTTTGACAGATAACCATATTATTTGTCAAAGTGGAAATGGGATGCCTGGCGCATCAAAATATGATACCGCGAATATTGAACTCAAGATGCTTAAAAAAATTGTTTCCAAAAAAGGTAAACTAACAGTTAAGGATATTATTGATTTTCAAGAAGAATATTACCAAGTTAAATTCAATAAAAAGCGAATTAATGCATCTCTGAGTGCGATCTCATCTGAATAAACTATACTTAATTTATCTATAATTTTTATGTGAGGTGCCATATGCGCTTTACTATGGAACGTGCACAATGTCAGTTGATAACTGACAGGTATTTTTGTCAGAACGCGTTGCTGGATTTAAATCGTCAATTCCTTTTTTCTTCCAAAGGTAATACCAGCGTTCAATAGCCATGGCGCCATAAGCCTGTTTTACCGCAATCAGGATAAGGGCAGAATTCTAAGTAATAAAATTCTGGGTTAGTTTCTAAAAATTTTAAATGTTGCGTAAGCGATAAGATACTTGAGACAATACATGCCATGACTGGTTACCTCTCACCCCGAACCTTAGATAGAAGGCAAGCCCGAATTGATTCGCAGAGCAACTTGGTTCTCGAGCTCTTCATCTATATCTTCAAGCAGCTTTTTGAGATCTAAGTATTTTGATAAAATCTCTAGCATCATATCTCTAGTGCCTATAGGTTCCTGATAAGAATCAGCTATTGAAAGATTATGCCACATATCTTCATCTGTTCTGTATTGCTCTATTTCATGAAGAGGTTTAACTATTTTGGTTATATCTTTTTGATCAACTAATTCATGATGACAAATTGTTTCACAATTAGAGAAAAATTTTAATTTTTCAGTTTTTTTAATAACTTCTTTAATTAAAGCAGTTTGTTTATTAACTCTTTTTATAAGATGATCTTTTTGATCTGCATAAAAAGTAGTATTTACCTTTAAAGAAAGATGGAGAGGAGACATAAGAGTTACATCCAGCTCTTCGCGCAACCAATAATCTTTTAATCGAACAATTCCTCCATGTATTACCCATGAATCGACAACAAATAAGGTATTATTTTTTTTGTAATTTTCCAAAGTTTTTTTATCAAAAACATCTCCTTCATTAACAGCCGGACCTATAACAATAAAGGTATGTGGATAATCCTCACCCGTTTTATTATTTATAAATGCACAGAGATTAATTTGTGTATTCAAGGGTAATATTTTACGAAGTAACATAGTTGCAACATAGGCATGCTCATCACATGCACCTGAACGAGTAAGAACAGCACAGGCTGCTTTACGCGCAATGTAATTATTTTTAGAATCGCGCTGCTCTTGGATAGGCTGAGAATAAAAAAAATGAGCGGATTTATCTTCAAGAAAATGTTGAGTACTGCTTGATTTATTGCGCTGCTTTTTACTCATGTAAAGCCAATGCTGACGATAAATAGCAGCATTCCATGAACGCCCTTCACTTTGTTTTACATCCATCCAATTATTCTCTGCGCCATAAGCTAATAAGCTTTTAGTAAAACGTACCGTAGCAGCACCTATTCGTATGATATTTTCTTCTGTATTCGCTTTTTTTTCTTTTTTTATCGGGGTTATGTCTTGAGACTCTAGAAGACTTTTCCTTTTTTTATTTCTTGAACTAAACATATTATGCACCACTGTTAAATTTTGTACAACAATATACCATTAAGCTTAAGGAATTATTAAAAGAGGTATGGCACCAGAGCAATCGCATGAAATACTCATGTACCACGCCCCGCGTGGAACAACCGCCATTTTTATAGGGTTATTACTACACAGTTTCCAATATTTTGTTATCTATTTTGTCTGTGTTGAATCTACCCCGCCAAAGCTCTTCTAGTTTTTCAACTAATAGCGCAATATCAATCTTTCCATCGCTTTTCACAAAACTATATCTGCCTGTAAACACAAGATGACTCCAAGCGATTGGGGATATTGGGTGTAATTACATATTTTCCCCAAAATCGGACTTCATCCCTATTTCCATGTATCACGTCTTCACCTGCTAAATTTTCGCATTGTAAAATAGCAAAAATGCTTCTAACTATTTTATCATCCTATTTTACATACAACATTATTTAACGTAATTCCGTTAATTTATTTGACCATTAATAACCCATCTCTAACTTCCTCTAATCTATCTTATATGTTTTTATTACCATGAAAATAGAATAAATTATGTTAAAAAAATAATTCAATAAGATTAGAAACTATTCTGAAAAAAATTCTCTAGCCTTTCACCAAGCAAATCAAATGCCAAGTTGCAATGCAAAGAAAGACGCAGGCGACTAGTACCTTTAGGAACACTAGGCGGTCGAATCGCTCCTACGTGAATACGATACTGTTCAGCCAGTTGAGAAGCTAAATTAAGCATTGTTTCAGGATCACCAATGACAAGCGGAAGAATGGCACTATCATACAAAGGTATATGCGGAAAATAAGAGGTTAACCGTTTTTTAAGTGTTAAAGTCTCAGCAAGCCACTTAGATTGATGCATGATTGATTCTGTTTTTATAACTTCTATCGCGGCTATACTTGCGGCAGTGGCAGCAGGCGTTAAATAGGTAGAATAGATAAACTCAGATGTGCGATTTAATAAATAGGATCGCAAATGAGGGTTATGAAAAAGAGTAAAAGCCCCTTGACTCGCTAACGCTTTCCCGAGTGTTGCGACTATAATATCAACCTTCTTCTCCACTCCAAATGTTGCAACTAATCCATTACCTATTGGCCCATACCAACCTAATGCATGAGCTTCATCAACAATCCAAAAAAAATGGTAACGATCTTTTAAAAAAGCCATCTGGCTAAAATCTGGATAATCGCCATCCATGCTAAATACGGATTCTGTAACAACAAAAACGGTTCGATCAGGATGCGTGTGGATACGAAGTAAATCTTCTAAATGATTTAAATCTAAATGATGATAACGTATCAGTTTTGCAGAAGTCTCTTGTATACCTAATAACATACTATTGTGAATATAGCGATCAGCTAAAACAACATCTCCTTTTTGCGGTAAAGTGCTCATTAGTGCTTTATTTGCCGTATAGCCAGAATTCCAAAGCAATCCATATTCAAATCCACACCATTTTTTCAAAACATCTTCTAATTCTTGATGAATAGGCCAATAGCTACCGACAACAGGAGATCCGCCAGAAGAAGTGCCCCATATTTTTATCGCTTTTTGAGCGGCTTGAACGACAGAAGGATGTGTGCTTAGTTGAAGGTAATCATTGAGATTTAAGTATAAATCTTTTGGATTGTTTCTCACATAGCAAGGAGTTAATTCTCTAAGCAATCCAGATTTTTTTCTGTCTTGCAAATAGTCATGGATATGTTTTTGCAACGTATTATGCATATTTTCACAACTCATATTATTTTTCCATAACTTATATCATTAGGAATGTGCACGAAACTCGTACAATTTTATCGTTGCCAGTGGTATTGTTTAACATATAAAGTGCACGATGTCCGACTTATTTCGCGCATGTTCATTAGCTAGTCAGCGTAAGCTGGATCATTTTTAAATGAATAAGCGATTGGGAATGACTCAAAAAAATGAAGCGCTTGCGCTTGATGCGACTGATGCCCCCATACTGGTATTGGGAGATTGGCAAGTTCTGAATAATTAGAAGATGTAATGTCTTTTTCGACGGGGAGACTATCGTTGAACCAAATGCCTGTCGTTATTTTTGAATGGGGCGCATAAGCAGTTAATACGCGTGCTTGATGTATAGCACCAAGTCGATTTTGAACGACAAGTAATAAATAATCCACCGATAAATGTAAAGCTAAATCAACAGTATCTAGACCTGACTTATCTAAAGGTACAGCTAATCCTCCTGCTGTTTCAAGAATACGCCAATTTGTTTTAGGTAAACTTGCGATTTTATAAAGAATATTTTCAAATGTCAGTGCACAACCTGCTTTCTCTGCTGCTGTCACAGGAGCAAAAGGGTCTGTAAAAGAAAACAAAGTGAAAGCTTCACATGTGTTTTTGCTGAGTTCTGAACAATGTTCAATCGCTATTTCTGCATCTCCTTTTTGCTGAGATGTAATGCCTGTTTCAACTACTTTGACTACTTGTACGCTTTGATGATGTGATGCGAGATATCGGGCCAATGCGCGACTTACCCATGTTTTACCAATATTCGTATCGTTGCCTGATATCAGTATTGTTTTCATATGTATTTATTCCTAGTTTTGCCAACATGTTTAAATCTGCGTTTAAATCAGGAGTTGGAGTCGTTAAAATTCGTTCGCCAATGTAAATGGCATTTGCCCCGCTAAAAAAAGCAAGTGCTTGTGTTTCAAGAGACATTTGATGTCGACCTGCCGCCATCGCAAGAATGGTCTGTGGCATAGCTATGCGGGCAAGAGCTACAATGCGTACATATTCAAAAGAATCAATAAAAGATTGCTTCCCAAGCGGAGTACCTTCTATGGCTACCAGTGCATTGAGTGGCACCATTTCAGGTTGAGGTGATAATTGGCTAATAAGGTAAATCAGTTTCAAGCGATCTAATATCGATTCCCCCATTCCTAAAATTCCACCACACGAAATGTTTAATTTGGATTTTCGAAGCATTTGCAGCGTTTGATAACGCGATTCGAACGTGCGGGTAGTTATAATATTAGGATAAAATTCAGGAGATGTATCTAGATTGTAATTATAAGTGGTACATCCCGCTTCTAACAGAGCTTGAACTTGCTCTTCTGAAATACTTCCCAAACTGCAACATACTTGCAGACCAATACTATGAACTTTTTTCACTATTTCCAATACTTTTTGAAAAGCGCTACCTTTGGGTACATAACTCCAAGCAGCGCCTAAACAAAAATGGGTAATACCTAATGTTTTTGCATACAGTGCAATTTTCAAAACATGATCAGGGTCTAGCAGTGATTCTTTGGTGACATATGTCTTATAATGCACTGACTGGGGGCAGTAAGCACAATCTTCAGGACAGTTACCTGTTTTTATCGACAGAGCACCACACAAGTGAATGGTATTCACCGGGTGATGATGTTTATAAACGTCGTGAGCCTGTCTAATTAATTCATTAAATGGCAATTGATAAAGATTTTGCAGCTCTGCCAATGACAAATTCATGTATGTATTCCGAAATAGTGGTCGCTGTTTGTTTGCATAAAAAATCAATTTCAATATCAGTAATACACAATGGAGGAACAATCAAAAGTGTATTTCCAACTCCTCTTAATAAAATTTCTTTACTACGCAAGAAAAGCGAAAAATGATGTGCTAGCCGTTCGTTACAGCTAAACGTTTGTCGAAAACTGTTATTACCTGGAAATAATTCTATGGCACAAGCAAGACCACGTTGACGAATGGATTTTACGAAAGGATGTTTTGCAAAGTAAAATTCAATGCTCTTGCTAAAATAATCACAAGTATGCTGTAAAGCCCCGCTTTCGATACGTTGTTTTAATTTTTCGATATTTTTAATACTGACGGCTGTTGCCAGTGGATTGGCTGCGAAGGTATGGCCGTGAAGAAATGTTCTTCCTTCTTCAAAAGGACTTAAAAAAGCGTCATAAATCGTTTGAGTTGCTAATGTCACTGCTAAGGGTAAATAGCCACCTGTTAATGTTTTAGATAAACATAAAAAATCAGGGGTTATATTTTCAGCCTTACTGACAAGCATGTGACCTAAACGTCCTAGACCTACAAAAATTTCATCCAAGGCCAAGTGTACGTTATGTGTTTTACAACGTTCAGCCACAGCTTGTAAAAAACCGGGTGGTTGCAAATGCATTCCACGGGGGCCTTGGACGGAAGGTTCTAAAAATAAAATAGCGGTCTGATCACCATACGTTTTAAGCAATCGATCTAGATCATGCAAACTGTTTGACATGTCATCTTGTTCAGGCGCCTTAAAATAATGCGCGGGTAAAAACCATTCTGAAAATCGATCATGAAAATGTGAATTTCCTGCAGACATTGCGCCAAATGTATCGCCATGATAACCGCCTTCCATACCGATAATCAGCTTCTTCTGTGAGTTTCCTGTCAGTTGCCAATATTGAAAAGACAGCTTTATTGCAGCTTCAACGGAGGATGCGCCATTATCTGTAAAAAAACAGCGATTTAATCCCTCAGGTGCAATATGACTTAATTCATAACAAAGTTGTGAGGCAGCAGGATGACTTAAATCTTTATAACTAGACTGTTGTAAATTATTTAATTGCTGTATTAACGCTTCATTGAGTTCAGGATCACTATGGCCATGAACATTTGTCCAGTTAGACGCATTTCCATCAAGATATCTTTTCCCCTCGGAATCATATAACCAACATCCTTTTGCATGAGTGATGTGTAATGGATTATTTTCTAAATATTCTTGCATTTGGGTAAAAGGATGCCAACTATACGATTTATCCCATGTATTTAAAGTATTAATATCAATTTTCATGTGTCGCTACCTTACCTTATTAATTGTCGATAAGCTTTAGGGGCTGTTTACCGTGAACGATTACAATTATTTTATTTAGTTCAGTTGCTTTTTAGTTAAAAATTTGAAATAGTAGGCATGCTGCGAACGTCACCATTCACAGCACGGCGCTAGTGAAGTGTAGAAGCACTTCAAAAGCACTTCCACAACAACAAACTTACATTAGGAGTTTGCATCATGGCGAGCAATAGCTTACCCGATTGCATTTTAAAGCAAAACCTTTTTTTGCAGTACTTCTCTTTTTTGGCTGAAGCTGAAATAGAGTCATTATTGTTCCGCATGCTAGGACATTACGTAAAGCAAGAGATCAGGTAATGTGGATGGTTAATGATGGGCTTTCTGCCAAACGAATCAGAAACTACTTGCATCTCTGGACTGCGTGGTGGGTAAAAACAACGGAAATTTGGGGTTACGCAGAATTGCTTGAGTGGTTTATTGAGTCTTGTTGGCAGTTACCTCCGGCGGTAATTGCCGAAGGTTTGCGTCAACGAACTACATCACTAGACAGTTTTCAAAGCGTGAGCGATTTTCTGGGCGCTGCATAAAAGCTTTGTAGCGCGTATGTTTTTTGCTTGACATAGTTTTTCCAACAACCGTGGGCAGTATCCACGACGCCCCTCCCGCACCTCCACGGCCTCCCCGCTCCCCCTTCTCCACCTCGGCGCCTCGCACAAATATTTTCCACCGAGGCCAGAAAAAGAATCCCAAGAAGAACGATAAAAATCCTCGCCCCCAACCAACTTTAACGATCTCGCCCGCTCACTTATTATCACCTGCTTTTGTTCAATGCCATAATAGAGGCCTTCACACCATTTTTCTGCGTCTTTCGGTGAAAGCAAACTCTGTATAAAACCAATAATGTATCTACAATAAGCCCTTCGTTTGTCACCATATCCCAACGCATCAAGATAATCATCATATATCTTATAAGCAGCATAAAGAAGCAACTCTGCCTGAACGGATTTAGCTAATGTAACAGCATTTTCAGGAAGTATTTTATTCCTAAATTGTTGCAATGCTATTTTTGTTTTATCACTGAGTTTTTCTTCAACTCCTGAGCCATTTGGAAATGTTTCATTTTTGAATACTTCAATCATTGCTTCAAGGTCAGCAATATATTCAGCAGGAATATAAAATTCATTTTTCTTTTCTTTATGCTCATAAGAAGGCCATTTTGATAAAACATCTGCTTTTATTTCCTCAGCCAGTTTCTGATCTTGAAGTTTGTCAACATAAGGCATTAAACTTCCAAGCATTTCAAGTTGTCTGCGTTTTGCAGCAATGGTGAGTGTGTTTTCACCTTCAAGATTAAATCTTTGCCAGGTATATTTACTTTCTATCTCCAGTTTTTGTTTAGGGGTATCTAATAAAAGAGCTGGGTGTATATCTAAAATAGATTTTACTGTTTCTATCTGATCATCCACTACCGCTTGTAAGAGTTGTTGTTGAAGTTGTAAGTGCTGTTTAGTAAGAGCAGGTTGATATAAACGGTATAATTGAAGACAGCTTGTTGTTACGACTGCTGATGTTTTGTGATCTTTTTCAAGATTAAGAAAACGGGAAATTATGTGTGTACGCACAGCGCCAGGCACTTTGGGCAAATATGCATCATGAGGTTGCGGTTGTGGCTCTCGCGTAACATCAAGTTCAAAGGTCTTTCTTAAATCAAGTGGTTATCTTGGTGCAGTCATGTATTTTACCTCGAAATGTATTTTATTTAGTAACTCATCAATCGAAGAGATAAGCTGTTTATTAGATGATAAAAAATGAAATAGCCGAAAAACGACCAATATAGCGAACTTGGCCTTTTTGAATTATACGCATTGTTTCCATGCCGTCAAGTGTATTTTTTGGGAAGGCTTTAAGAATTCCTTAATGGAGCCTGGTTAAAATACTCACTAATTTTTAATAAAAGGCCATTAAATATGTTTCGCAAATTAGCAAAAAATATTCCAATTTTTCCAGAAGCACTAAAATATATATACAAAAATGCCGCTGCTATTGCTTTTATTGGTGGATCCGCTGCTATTTTAGGAAAATTAGTACAGGTGAGCAAAAGAGAGCAGAAAATTATTGGTACGCAAACCGGCCAAGAATGTGCTGATTTCGTAAAAAATTCAAAGAATTTTCACGTAACAAGTATTCCTAAACATGGAACAATGACTTCACGACGCTTTGTTGAAGAAGAAGAAACACAAAAGGAATATTTTGCTAAGGGAGCACACAGTGCTGATGAGTTTTTGGCAGAGTTTATGGTCGCTAGCTTTCTTAAATTAGTTAACCCTTATCAGCCAGAAAGCGCGATTTTACAAGAAGATCTTCCAAATAATAAAGCACGCTATTACACATTATCTTTCAAACATCCTGATTCTAAAGATGTTGAAAATTTTGTACTTTCACATGGAACCGACAAGTTAAAACAAGCAAAAGAAAAAGGACTATCTGTAGAAGGTTTCGGTGAATCATTAGCAGCAGATTTACTATTCGGAAAGTATTATGATACTAAATATGCGAACATGATCGTTGTTATAGGTAAAGATGGCTCTCTTTATTTTGCAACTATTGATCATGAAAGAGCGGTATTAAGTATTGTTCTTCCTAAATCTATATTGACAACACGCCCTGAGTCACTCCTCTCTATTATTAGAGATATATCAATAACAGAAGAAGCTGACATTGGCATCATTAATGATCCACGTGCAATGGAGTTTGCTAACGTTATAAAAACATTTATAGACCCATCTAAGATCATCGAGTTCTATAAAAAAACAAGTTCAGTCGATGTCTCTCCTATAATTGACAAGTGTAATCGCTTTGCATCTCAATCAGGCATATTCTCCCAGACAAAATGCAACGATTATGAAAAACATTTTAAAGATATCCAATCAAAAGCTGGAAAATTCGCAGTAGAGCGTGAAAAGGAAATTGCTGCTAGTAAAAACAGCATTACTAGATCTACTAGATAGTCAAATCGAGTCGGAGGAGCCTCATGGCTCCGACTGCTCACGTCCCATTTTGTTAGCCAAGCAACAAGATCTCCTTCGGAGTCAATGTATACTTCACTTCGGTGAAAATGACGACTATTTGCAAAAATCTCAAAATGAAATGGCCCTAAAGCCCATAAAATAGACTGGTAACTGAAAAGGGGACTGAAAATACCTTGTAAAACAATCATATTATTGATATATTTATTGAAACCTTGCATGGAGCATATGTATGTGTGTTTTTCATCGGGTTATTTTTCTTTTAGTTTCTTTACTGCCTTCATTCGTTTTTGCAGCAAGCCCTGGTACACTAGGAACTACTTCAACAGGAACTGTGAATATTTCAATCACCATACCTGCATTAGTTCAAATAACAAACCTATCTGATATCACATTAGGTTCAACATCTTCTTTTCCTGCCAGTGGGAATACAACAGCGTGTATCTATAGCAATGTAGCATCACCATTAGGTAGTTATTATGTGACTGCAAGCAGTGTTAATACCTCTGGATCAGATTTTAGAGTGAAAGATAGCGGGACAGACTACATTATTTATTCTGCTTATTGGAATAATACTTCTTCTCCTTCTCAAACGACAACGCTTACTTCTGGCACTAAAACGGCTCAGCAAACAGGAGGCAGTGCTGTTTCTTTAAGTTGTAGTGGATCATCAAATGCAAACTTTAATATAAATTTTACCGCTGCCCAAGTACAGGGTGCCCCAGCAGCAAGCTATTCAGATGTCGTAACAATTGTCATTTCTCCAACTTAAAAAATATTCCAATGAAAATCAAAAAATTCCATTTTTTTAAAATTGTCCTATTGCTATTACCATCAGACTGAAAACACAAGGTGACGCGAAAATACCTTGTAAAACAATCATATTATTGATACATTTAATAAAACCTTGAATGGAGAATGTGTATGTGTGTTTTTCATCGGGTTGTTTTTCTTTTAATTTCTTTCCTTCCTTCGTGCGTTTTTGCAGCAAGCCCTGGCACACTAGGAACTACTTCAACAGGAACTATAAATATTTCAATCACTATACCTTCATTAGTTCAAATAACAACCTTAACTGATATCACATTAGGTTCAACCTCTTCTTTTCCTGCCAGTGGGAATACAACAGCGTGTATCTATAGCAATGTAGCATCACCATTAGGTAGTTATTATGTGACTGCAAGCAGTGTTAATACCTCTGGATCAGATTTTAGAGTGAAAGATAGCGGGACAGACTACATTATTTATTCTGCTTATTGGAATAATACTTCTTCTCCTTCTCAAACGACAACGCTTACTTCTGGCACTAAAACGGCTCAGCAAACAGGAGGCAGTGCTGTTTCTTTAAGTTGTAGTGGATCATCAAATGCAAACTTTAATATAAATTTTACCGCTGCCCAAGTACAGGGTGCCCCAGCAGCAAGCTATTCAGATGTCGTAACAATTGTCATTTCTCCAACTTAAAAAA
>Ga0207083_1103_pt1 | contig 13431 bp, 15 predicted proteins | sample Alteio_BWMinHeat_57_FD_153516 | JGI IMG/M metagenome (GOLD analysis project Ga0207083, IMG submission 153516) | Enriched cells from forest soil in Barre Woods Harvard Forest LTER site, Petersham, Massachusetts, United States -... | ecosystem: Environmental > Terrestrial > Soil > Temperate forest >... | reverse complement strand
GTGCGCATGGTTGTCCTTTGATACGAATAATGCCTCCAGGTGTGACAGGCAATGCATAAAGTCTACCGCCACAGCCTATCGGACAATCATCCCCTGGTTTCAATGTTTCATGCAATACAGCAATGACTTCATCAGGCTTGTATTCACTTGCAGCTATTCTTCCATGGCCTTTATGTTTTTTTTTGAGATCCATTGGTGTACTTGATGGAGATATAACACCATTCATTTCTTCAGTTGATGTAAGGTTAGCGGTATCTGCTTGGTTTTCATTTTCCTTAGCATCTAATATTTCATTTGTCGGTGGCTCAGCAGATTTTTCTTTATCTGATGTACCATCAGAACCATTCTTCGAACGTTTCTTTTTTTCTGTTTTTGAGCCAAACAATAGCTTTTTAAGCTTACTCATCGTTATTTTTGCATGCTCTAGCTTAATCCGAACCCAGAGTACAAATTGAATTGTTTGCTCAACAATAGGATAATCATCTTCTATCAATTGCTTTGTTTTAACGCGCTCTCGAAGTGCATTGAGCTCTTCCTCAGTCATCTCAATGATTTTTGATCCCTGTTTTTTTGCCATGACTACATTATACTTCCGTGCGTTGTAAATAAATTTTGTGTAAAATGAACTTGTTTTGCGATAAAGTCAATTTTTTTTTAGGATTTTTTATGTCATCTGATATCGTCATTACTATCGTTTATTTAGCCCAAGAACAATTTGAAACTTTTGTAGAGCAAATCAAAGTGAGCAACTTACCAAAACCAACTCAATGGGATTTAATTGATTTATTGAAAACAGCAAGACAGCATACTGAGCATGCTAGACAAATGGGTTGGATTAGGGATGTCGCTTAATATCAGATTAGTTTGATGGGTGAATAAGTGTTCTCACACCGGCTTGCCGGAAGCACACAAATTATCTTCTTCAAGTCTGCACTGTGTGTCATTTCTTTAATGATATCGATTTTTTGTTCGTTACTATCTTTTTGGTTTGATCAATTGTATGGCGACTCGATTATGATATATGCTCATAAATTCTATAATGAAGATAAAGATGAATATGGAACAAAAAAGCATTGGAGCTATTATGCATCGATGAATACAAAAATTATTTCAGGCGCTTTATTTTTTCTTGCCCTAATATTATTTTCAATTTTTATATTTTCTAATTATGATAAAAGCAACGCTAACCAGGCAGAACAAAAAACAGTTCCATATAAAAATCAAAATATATCAGACGGGGAAAAATAAATTACATGTTTTTTTCTGAGATCAGATAAACGTTTTCTATTATTTCAGTGTATCCTTTTTTGGCTAATCGTTCTGGAATATCAGTTATGGACAGATTTTTTAATAGCTGAACATCAAAATAAGAACCATATAATAAATCTATTTCGGCTTTATTTACTGGAAAAGGCGGCGGTTTCACTGGGCAACTGGTTTCTCTTGTCAGCAATAAAATTTTAATATTTGTTCCGAAGCATTTTACAATATGATCAATGTACTTTTTTCGCAAATCAGACGGCAGTGCGATTAAGGCTTTGCAATCATATACCGCATGAATAATAGGTAAATCAGAACTTGTTAAGTTAAATAAATCCCCGCAAAATAATATAATGTTGTTATATGTATATTTTTTAAATTTAGATTGTTTTGTAACATGAGGTTTAATATTAAGTTCATCAAAAAAATCATCACAAGCAATCGAGCTTAATTCAATACCAATAACATGAAATCCTTTTTCAGCAAGCCAAAGCATATCTTTCGTTTTTCCACAAAGTGGAACAAAGATATAATCGCCTGGCTTCAAATTTAATTTATGAATATAAGCAATCAAATCAGCATTAACATTTTCCTCATGAAAAGCAATATCATTTGTTTGCCATTTGTTTAGCCAATAGTTATTTTCCATATTAAAACCTATTTTATTTTAAAGATTCTGTAATAAATCTATTACTTGCATGCTTATCTTTTCTATTAAACCTAATGCATGTGCATATGACGGTGCACTTTCTCCATAGACCATAGACTCTAAAAAATTTTCATAATAATCTTTAAAATCCTTCTGATGCAGTGATTGAATTGAATAGTTGATTTCGTCAACAGGATGAGAATAATATTCAGGATGTTGTGATTTATACTTTTTTTTATCCTCATGCATGATAGATTGTACAAGATGAAAAAAATTATCACTCAGTTTGATTTGTTGAGAAATAACGTATAAATCATAAACGTGACGAACAAGAGCATTTTTTTCGTCTTCTTTCTTTTCAGGAAAACGCATTGCATATGCTGCGCGACGTGTTAATGCGACCCATTTTTCTGCGGCCGTTTCCTCACTGTTAAGACATTCTATTTTGCAATCGTGCAGTATTTCATTTAGCTTTAATGATTCATCTATGATGGAATTAATAAAAAATTCTTGTATGGGTAATTTATTTTGAGAAATAGTTAGTTCGAGCAAAATAAAATCTCGGATGTTTTTGTCTTTAGGGTAGATGGCTGGATAATCAACATGAATTTTTACATGTGTATTTCTTCCCTCAGTTGGCTGTGGATGACATGTAAATTCGGTATTGTCTAATTCAGCTATAATTTTTTTTCTAAAATCACTAAATGCTATTCTTTGTTTTTTTGTGGAGAGGGTTTCTACCAAGGTAATCAATTTGAAATCAATATCTTCAGACATTCTTTGAGTAAGGCGGTAAGCTTTGGCAAGACTGGTTCCGCCAGCAAAGACTAATTTAAAATAATTGTCATTGACGCGTGCGATTTTATTAAGTAAACGCGTAATGTAATAGTCTTTTTCGATAATGCTCGGGGATATGCCAGTCAAAGAATAGGTTGCATCAATTTGTTCTGTTAGAGTGTTATTTTGCATTAATGTTTTTCTCAAAACTTAAGTTTGCTTTGCCATAGCTGATCTGACGACGACAGCGGCTCTTTAATCGAACAATTTTTCTTGCAGGAATTTGAGTTGTGAGTCCGGCGGCGTATTCTTTTTCTGCTGATCCTGGTTCGAAAGATACCCCCAATTTTTTTAGTGCATTATTAAAAGCAGCATCAATGCCCCCTTCAATAAGAGGGATATCAGTGAATTTAGATAGATAAGCTTTTGCGTATATTCCGAACCCAATTTTTACGAGTTTTTTGTTGGCAATTAATTTATTGAGGACACGCGTTATTTGGCTCTGGCTTCCTTCAAGCATATTAAAATCTTTGCGTAGTACAATGTTGCTACGTATTCTGTTTAATCGTTGTATTGCTTTATATTCTAAGCTGTCTTTAAATGTGACTTTCATAAAATCACCTCATTTTGTTTATTATAGAATATTCTTAATATAACGTCAAATTTGCTCATAAAATAATATTACTTATTTATTTTTCAATTAATTATAATATAATTAAAATTTGCTTCGAATTGTTCATAGATAGATGAATTTATGCTATTAAAACCTATTTCATTTTAAAGATTTTGTCATAAAGAGGACTAAATCATCATCAATGATTGTTCTATCATTATGATTAAGTGGTGCATTGCAACACGAAATCGTAGTGGCATCTCAAAATTTCTATTGGAGAGGGGGAGTTCTATAAATGAAGTTCCATTTGGCATTTTTGCTTGAAGGCAGTGAACCGTGATTTCTTCAACAAAACAAGTAAGCCGATCCAGAATGAACCTAACAAATTGGGTTACAGGCTGATCTTTATGTTCGTTGTATAGGTCAGACCAACTTTTAATATTGCGCAACCAACCATAAAAATCAAACTCCTCTTTAAAATCATATTTGTCCTTAATTTGCTTAATCATTATGGATAGGGTTAAATTCTCTAGATATCCGTAATAAAATTGTTTTAATTTTATAATCATCGATTTGCTCGCATAAGTTGCACAATATTGCCTGGTTCTTGCATTATTTGATGTTCCACTAAATTTCCCCAAGCTAGCCAAGCTTGCTTTTGCTCTTCGGCATAAACTGCGCGCTGATAGGTTGCAATTAGTTTATTTAATGGCTGATGGTTAAGCATTTTTTCAATTACATGAGGTTCTGTTTTTAAATATTCACCCCATGCTGTTGCAGCACTTCTTCGCAGATCATGAATGCTAAATAATGGGATATCTTCTAATGGGGCAGAATCACTATTTTTCTTTTTATTCCCTTTTGCTGTTCCCCGTAAACGAGCAATAACACCCGTTAACGTATCCGGATGAATATGTCCATGTGTTGGATAACGGCGTGTGTCAAAAACAAAAGGAGAATTATTCGATATAGGTTCTAACATCTTGATGAGTTCAATGGCTAATGGTGAAAGATAAACGGTGTGCTCTCGCCCGTTTTTGGTTCTTTCTTTAGGGATAATCCATATACTTTCGTTTAGTCTTAATTCCTCTTTACGCATACCTGCTATTTCAGAACGACGAGCCCCAGTAAGAATTAATAACTTTACAGCATTGCTGATAACAATGGATATAGGCGACTTATTTTCATCGGATTGAGTAAGGTCACTAGTTTGATCTAGTGCCAACCATAATCTGCGTAATTCTATTAAGGTTAATACTCGATCCCGAGGAGAATTAGCAGTTGCTGCAAAATCCTGTGGCTTTAACACGCGTGCAGGATTTACCTCAATAAAATGCCGTGTTAAAGCATAATTCAATAATTTATTAAGCGTAGTTAAGGCTTTGCGAGTTTCTTCTTTGATTTTTTTGCGAGTCATGGCTTCTAATGCGCTAGCCAGATGCGCGTGTGTTACATCTTTTACAAGTATGTTTGCTAATGGCGTTTTTAAATGTAATCTCCAACGATCTTCATGACGTTTGATCCATGTTGCAGTTACATCTTTAGTTACCTTTAAGTAGTCTATCCACGAATCAAATAACACCTGCATGGATATTGCCTGTATGTTTTCTGTTTTATGAGCTGCTCTTGTATTGCGAGGATCAATACCATTTCTGACTAATTGCTTTAATTCTTTTAATTGATCACGTGCCGCTTTTAAAGACAATTCATCCAGTGAACCCAGTGTCATTTGACGCCAAGTTCTATCTGAACCAATCCTAAAGCAAAATAACCAGCTTTTTGCCCCGCTCGGGCGCACTCGAAGAAAAAGTCCTTCTCCATCAGGTAAGCGAAATTCTTTTTTTTCAGGTTTGGTATGTTCGACTAATTTAGCATTGAGTTTTCCCATACGTCATTCCGTCACATCACTAAAATCACTACTTAATTCAGCTTCGATTTCTTCAATGCTAGGTAAGCTTCCTTTTAAATTGTCAGGCAATGATTGGGTTAATTGAGTTTCCCATTGCGCAACGCTGATTGGACGATTAGTACCTCTTAAAGCATATTCAACTAAAACTCGATTTTTTTCCTTCACTAAAAGTAAACCCAGGGAAGGCTTATCATTAGGATGGCATAGTAATTTGTCTACAGCATGCATATACATGCCTAGTTTAGTATTATCACCTGGCTCAAATGCTCGTGCTTTTAGCTCCACGACTATATAGCAACGCAATTTAAGATGATAAAAAAGTAAATCTGCATAAAAATCTTGATCTCCTAATTCCAGATGCACTTGGCGGCCAACAAAAGCAAAGCCTTGCCCAAGCTCTAATAAGAATTTTTGAACATGATCAATCAAGCCTTGTTCTAATTCTTTTTCACGTCGTGGTGCGTCTGTTCCAAGAAAATCAAATAGGTATGGGTCTTTAAAAACCTGTGCCGCATAATCAGAATCTGCAGGAGGTAGTGTTGTGAGAAAGTTGTTTTGTGCTTTACCTAAGCGTAGGTGTGCTTTAACTTCTATTTGTATTGCAAGAATATTATATGACCAGCCAAACTCATAAGCTTTCATGGCATACCATAGCCGTTCCTCTTGCGTCTTAAGCTTTTCCAAAAGTGTAATATTATGGCGCCAAGATAATTGTGCAACGCTACGTTGCACAATTTCACGATTAGACCAAGCTGCAGCAAAAGCACGCATATATTTAAGGTTGCGAGGAGAAAACCCTTTCATTTCAGGGAATTGTTCCTGCAAATCAAAGGATAAGCGATCAATAATCTTCTTACCCCATCCTTGAGCCTGTTGTTTCTCAAGAATACTTTGGCCTATCTCCCAATACAGCAATGCCATCGCAGCATTGCTAGCTAAAACAACACGTAATCGTTCTGAATGAATGCGCTTTTTTAAATCAGTAACCCATTGATTATACTCAGCAGGCAGCTCCACTTTTGGAGGGGCTACAGGAAACATAACGCTGCGATCAACACGTCCGCGTTGTTTACGGTCATTTTTTTCTGGCACTATTGGTGTTTTTTTATTAGAACTCATAGTAATACTCTTTCACTTAAAATGGTTGAAATCATAGAGGCTAATTGGTCTCTGTAAGCAGGTCTTTAATTTCTCTATCAAAATCAGATTCAAAAAGACGATCTTGAATAATGCGGTATTTTTCAAACTCACTTTCAGCATGATCTTTCGCAATTTTTGCGCTGATTTTCCCTGAATTTTGCAATACGTCGCGTTCGTCAAATTCAAGAAATTTATCTAATCGGGTAGCCCAGTCTTCCATGGTCATGGGAATTTTACGTATGGCGCGATCTTCTGCTAACTCTAAATAGGCATTGACTATGCGACCCAGAGAATTTAATTCTTCTGCTGTCAGATAATTTTTTGCAACTGGCACATCAGTTTTAAGCACTTTGCCGTGCGGACTATGTTCCCAGCTTGTGAGCCCCATATGAGGTTTATTGCTATCTGCGCGATTGAGTATAAGCTCTGATGCAGTGTGACCATGAATGGCATAATGCAGTTTATTTTGTACTTTAGCGAAAAAATCTCGTGTAGTTGGTGCGTTCTTATTGTAGTCAACACTGGTTGCATAAATATCAGTAATTTTTTGATAAAAACGACGCTCACTAAGCCGGATTTCTCGAATTTCTTCTAGTAGGCGCTCAAAATAATCTTCGCCAAGAAAGCTGCCATTCTCCAGTCGCTTTTTATCAAGTACAAAGCCTTTGATTGCAAATTCTTTCAAAACTTGGGTTGCCCATTGGCGAAATTGTGTAGCACGCTTGGAATTAACACGATAGCCAACAGATATGATGACATCCAAGTTATAATGCTCAATGCTACGAGAAACCTTTCTCTCGCCCTCTTTTTGAACTATTAAGAATTCTTTAATAGTTAAATTTTGTACAAGTTCTTTCTCTTCATATATATTCTTAATATGTGTGTTCACATTGGCCGTTGTTACATCAAACAATTCAGCCATCAATTTCTGCGTTAACCAGATCGAGCCTTCTTCGTAACGTACTTCAATACCACGTTCGCCAGCCTGCTGGGTAAAAATAAGGAATTCCGCCGTACTGTTGCGAATAGTTAGTTTATTATTGTTATCACTCTTTTGTGCCATAATCACTCCTGTCCATAGTTGACGTTGGCTGATACTCGGTATAGCCACAGGTATAGCCAAATTTACAGATAGTCACGGATTCTAATAGACAGAGCTGGGTAAATCAATATAATTAAACTTATATTTTACAATGGATTATGGGTTTATTAATCTAGTGCTAGATTAAAGCCTTGCGCCTCATAAGGGGCAGGTCGGCGGTTCGAATCCGCCCTGGGACGCCATGAAAAATGAGGAAATTTTCATGATATATTACGATTTAAAGCCTTAATTTTTCTTTTCGGTATAACCATGGGTATAACCAACGTTTAGATAAAAGCTCTGAATTTTGGCTTGCCTTTCAGAGTTTCCTGCTCTCTATATTGTTCAATACGTTTAATGAAGACTTGTATCTTATCGTCAGGAACAAAAATTGTCGCTATGGTTTTTTTTGTTGGTCTTTTTGAATTTTTTTTACATTTAATAGTTCAATATTATATTTGGGCAAGTCTAGTTTTTTAAAATCTAAATCAGCTCCAGCTTCTCCTTCAAATTCCAAAAAAATGCCGTCAGGTGCTGGAGCTCCCTTGGGAATTTGCTTTCGCTCATCAATTTTTTGATTGTAGGAAGTGGTTAATTGAGAAAGTAAATGATTGGCATGTTCCAATCTGTTTCGCTCAGGAAATTTGGCTCTAGGAAATTGTTTGGTTGAAGTATATGGTTGTGGCTTAGCATTATCTCTAAGTATAAAGTGTATAAGCTTGCTTCTGAAATTAGACATTAAAAATCTCTATAAATTATCTGGTATGTGATGCCATTTGTTCTTTTATACTTGTTAGCAATATATCCATAGATAATTTATTAGATTCTTCATTTAGAATTACATGTTTGATAGCGTTTTCGCATGCTTTGCATATTTCTGCAAAACTTAATCCTTTGCTTGCTTCAGCAAGGATAGAGTAATCTATATTTTTTCTACTATATATTGTGAGGTTATTTTTAAAAGTGTCTATCGCTAGTTTTTCATCAGGTAAATTATACTCAATAACATCATCAAATCTTCTAAACAATGCTTTGTCTAACAGGTCAAGATTATTTGTTGCTGCTAATATAATACCTGATGAGTTACTTTGTTCCAGAAATTGTAAAAATGAATTTAGAACTCTTCGTATTTCACCAACATCATTTTGAGAGTGTCTGTGAGCACCGATAGCATCAAACTCATCAAAAAAATATATCCCTTTGACTTTATCGATGTTATCAAAAATTATTCTTAACTTGGCGGCTGTTTCACCCATATATTTTGTAATCAAACCATCCAAAAGAATGGTATACAAAGGTAAATGCAATTCCCCTGCTAAGGCTGAGGCTGTGAAGGTTTTGCCAGTACTGGGAGGGCCAAACAATAAAATTTTTCTTCTTGGTTGTAAACCATGATCAGCAAGCTTACTTTTTTGTCTTTGTTCTAAAAGTATGCGCTGCAGTCGATTCGTTCTATTTTCGGATGCTATAAGTTCTGATAATTGATTTTTTGGATATGATACGGAAAGCAAACCTGTGAGCTCACCGCGAGGTTGAGATATAGGGGTAATAGAGCTTACTTGTTCATGCTCAAATCCATTTTCTTTTACTTTGTCTATAAGTTCAATATATAGGAATTTCCATTTTTAAGGACTCAATTGAGCGAAGATTAGGGCAAGCTCGCGCGAAGCGTGTTATGTTCACGGAGTTCATTTGCTAATCGAGAATGCCCTTGTCTAGCAGCTTGAGCAGCCATTTGCATAGCAATAGAGTAGAAGTGGGTATCATCACGTCCGGCATGACTTTTGATTAGTGCTTTTATTTGTTCTGCTGTAGCCATGTCATTTAACCGTTCTTTTAAACCTATCCAAATCTGCTCATGCCGATTCAGTGTTAAATTCTTGCTTCATCACACCATAACTAACAGTAGCGTTAACTACTGTCCCATTAGAGGATGCTCCACAAGCTGACACGGTAGAACTTACCGCCTGTTTTTCTATATTAATTGCTGCGTTGATCTCTCTGTCGTGGTACTTTTTGCAACCAGGACAAACCCATTCTCGTTCTGATAGTGGTAATATCTCTAATTTATAATCGCATACACAACATGTTTTACTGCTTGGGAACCATCTATCGACTACAACTATTTTTTTATTATGTATAGCTGCTTTGTACTCTAATTGCCGGCGAAACTCAAAAAATCCCATATCTGCAATAGAACGCGATAGCTTGCGATTTTTCATCATGCCTTTCACATTTAAATCTTCTATTCCGATAATGTCGAATGTTTTAATCAATTGCCTAGTCAATTGATGGATAGCATCACGACGAATATCTGAAATGCGACGATGTAAACGTGCCAGCTTTAGCCGCGCTTTATGACGATTATTTGAGCCTTTCTTTTTATGACTTAAGTTTCGTGATAATCGTTTTAAACGAGCAAGCAGTGCTTTATGGGGTTTAGGGCCTGGTTCTTTTTTACCGGTTGAAAGAGTCGCAAAATCAGATACCCCTAAATCAACTCCAACAGCCACTTGGTTTTCGTTTGCTGTTTGAATCGGTTTAGCTGGGGTATCGACAGTAATACTAACAAACCATTTGTCTGCCGATCGTGAAATCGTTGCTGATAGTATTTTTCCCACAAAACGCAACGACTCACGCATACGTACCCATCCTAAATGGGGGATACGTATGCGTGAAGCGTTAACAGAAAATTGATCATTGGTCAGTGTAAAACGATCGTCCTGCCATTTTTTTCTAAACTGAGGATAGCTCGATCGTTTCGCAAAAAAATTTTTAAACGCTTGGCCTAATTGAATAATGGCCATTTGCGGAGCATTCTTGGTGACATCTAACATCCAAGGAAATTTTTCTCGCTTGATACTATTTAATTTTCTTCGCAATGCTGTTTCTGTGGGTTTATCTCCGGCTGCATATTCTTGCTGCCATTCATTTAAAGCCCAATTATAGGCTTGGCGTGCAACACCGCTTGCTTTTGCAAAATAGGTGTTTTGTTTATTATTGCCTTTTAATTCAATTCTATGTGCTAACAACATTTTTTACCGCTCGCTTCATGCCTTCTAATAATTTTTGATTTTTTCGAGATCGGCTTCCATGCAGCCGCGCTGAAAAAACTGTTATTATCTCTAAAACATCTTTTGCTAATTCTTCTTCAAAACGTCCTTCTTCGCCTTTATTTAAAATCACTACTTCAACTTCTTTCGCTGCACATATTGAAAATATTAATTCTGCACCAAATCTCAATAAGCGGTCTTTGTGCGTTATAACAAGCCGGTAAATATTACCCGATAATATTTCATTGAGTAATTGTTTTAATCCTTTTTTATAATAATTCATTCCAGAACCTAAGTCAGAGATGATCTCAAACGTCCAACCTTGCTTAGCACAATATAATTCAAGTAATTCCTTTTGACGTTCTAAATCTTTTACTTGGTCATGACTGCTAACGCGAGCATAGCCTATTGTTTTGCGGCGATCTTTTGTCTGGCGATATTCGTCTGGTTTAAGTTTCGATATGTCATATCGTCGATGACCGCCGTCTGCACGTTTTTCGGATGTTATCTTGCCTTCCAATTCCCAACGTCGTACAGTGCTTATTGAAACACCGAGTATGTTAGCAGCTTTGCTGATCGATACTAATCTATTCATGGTGCATATATTTACATAGTTTTAGATAGAATTCAAGTAACTGTTACTACCCCTTTGTAATCATTGATGTCATTGTACCTATATTTTTAAATATGACCAATTACATTATTTTGATCAAAAAGATAAGCATTTGATTAATAGTTCAGTTTACTGACAAGCTCTTCTTCACGAATCATATAACTTCTGAAAATCCTTCCAGTTTTTTATCTGAAATCTTATTTCTTTTCGACACATCTTGGCTTTTTGGGTTGTCTGACCATGCTTTAAGGCATTTGTGTTGTCGTGCTTAGCGCCGCTACCTTTAGAGCCACCGTGTATGCGACAGCGTTGTTTGCCACGCACAGCGGGAGAGTGACAAGGAGCCCCATTGTTGCGCTTAGTTTTTGCGCCACATCTTGGCGAGTTGTGGAATGGATATGTCATCATAAATTTTTTTCAGTACTTTTTTTAGTTCATCAAAGTCATTTGTTTTTTCAATTTGGTTTATACAATTTTGATTAATATGTTTTTGTCCAACGGTTAGTTATCTTGAATATATAGGAATTTCCATTTTTAAGGACTCAATTGAGCGAAGATTAGGACAAGCTCGCGCGAAGCGTGTTATGTTCAAAATTTTCATTCTCTAAAAGTTCATTGATATGAATTTCTAATAGTGAGATAGCTTTTTCTTCAAATCTAGATTCAGTCATAAGTAACTTTTCCAAAGCTGGTTATAATTGATTATATTTTGTGAATTTTTTTACGAAAACGAACAATTAGTGCTCGACTGTAGCAGGGCAATGAGGGGATGTCAAAAAATTAGGCTTGTTTTGCTTGTTTGTCTATTTTATAGATCTCTGTAATACTTCCTTTTGATACAATGGGCTGTAGTATTGCCAATAATAGGTGTTCAACTAAAATAATGGAGTTGCCTCTTTACCGTGAAACACCCTTCTGAAATGGATGGGTATTTCATGGTTGGCGGATGATTAATGTCTAATCATGTTGGTTTAGGATGATAAACCATGCGTAAATTTTCTCAAATTTTCAGGATTATTACGGAGATGATCATCAAAATCATTAAATAACTGACATATAGATGATTTTGGTGAATTAAAATGAAGCAATTGCCGTATTTTAGATCGACCTGATTCCTTGCTTTTATGAATATCCTGCATAATCCTGTTTGTCTTACTTATTTCCTGGGTCAACAAGGCAATATCTATGGGTTTCTTTGTTTCACTATAAAATTGAAGTTGTTTTTTAATAAAGTCTTGAAACGTCTTTGCGATATTTATTTCATCTTGATTATTTGTTTTTTTATCTTGTATAACATTATTCAAGGCATTATTTATCGCTAACAATAAAGTATTGTCCTTTATTTTTTTTTCTTCTTTTTCTTGCAGCATAGTTGAAATATCACGAATTTTTTTAATGATCGGTTGTATGACAGGATCCATTTTATTTTTTTCATTAAGTGCCAACGCTGACTTCATCAATGATTTCGGTTCAAAAAATTCCAAAGCTACTTTGGGATAAATAAATAATTCATCCTCCACATCAAATGTAAGATCAAGACAATCTAATTGAAATCCTCGTTTTAATACAGGAATGGGAAGTTTATGATAATAGTGTACGAATGCAAACCATTGTTCCACTAAACGTCCTGTTCCTCTATCCAAAGGCGTCAGGGTGCCTAATAAAAAAATACCTTTTATTACTTGCTCATAAAATTTTTCTGGATTTTTTTCAATGTCTTCTTTTTTCATTTCTAAAATGGATTTATGAATTTCTTCAACATCAGGCCAAAACTGATTTATTTCTTTTCCTCCATGTATCCATGACATTGGCAGTTCAGTTCCAGGAAACTTATCAAATGAAGCGACTGCAAGCATTTGCTTCTTATATGATAAATCATAGGCAATGCCATTATTTTTGTTTTTTTTACTCTGCGTGATTTTTATATTCTTTATCTTATACATCTCTTCTATAAATGGCATCATGTGATCATAACGATTCAAATAACAATCCGTATAATGCCCTTTCGTAGAAAAGATTTTATATGATTTAGCATTTGGATCATTTTGCTTCTTCGCATCTTCATAATGTTCTCGTGCAATTATTCTCGTAAAATCTCGCATAGACATAAAATATTGGGGTGGATTTTGAGTAATAGGTAATCCGCATTTTTTATTAAGTTTATTTATTTTTTTTAATTCAGAATCTCTAAATGATTTATCGTCACAAAGTTTTTTTACTAATTCAAAATGATTGAGACCAAATTGAATCTCGGACTCAATTTTTCCATTCTTTTTTTTATAGAATTTATTTAATTCATGCATAGCATCTGGATTGATATATCGGGCAATTTGACT
>Ga0207083_1095_pt1 | contig 13436 bp, 10 predicted proteins | sample Alteio_BWMinHeat_57_FD_153516 | JGI IMG/M metagenome (GOLD analysis project Ga0207083, IMG submission 153516) | Enriched cells from forest soil in Barre Woods Harvard Forest LTER site, Petersham, Massachusetts, United States -... | ecosystem: Environmental > Terrestrial > Soil > Temperate forest >... | reverse complement strand
ATTTGCACATCAGCCGGGTGAGGCTCAGAGCTTTTTTAACTGGCAGGAACTGGCACAAAAACATTTGATCGACACCGGTAACGGAAAAGCAAGATGGATGTCACTTGCGGATGCTCTTCACTTGGGTGATTTGGCCCATCAGAACGGGCGTTGTGGCGGTTTCTTTGACTTGACCGGAATGCAAAAAGTGAGTTCGGTGCCCTTGATGCCGGTAGAGTCCTTCCGCCTATCTTTGGGAGATCGTGAGATGACTCAGCAAGTGTATCTTCAGGATTCACTCTCTAAATTAGAGACCCAAAATATTTTTAAAACGGTGACCGATCTAGCGGCCTTCAAAAATCGTTTTTATAAGTCGGATACCGGCGTGAAATCGGCAAATTTGATTGCTGATCGTTTTCGCGAGATCGCGAAGAATAGAGCGGATATTTCCGTAGAGTTATTCAAACACACGAAATGGGCTCAGCCATCGGTAGTGGTGACGATGAAAGGCACGGGTCCGAAGGCAAATGAAATCGTGGTGATGGGTGGGCACGAAGACTCCATCAATCAATCGGCGTTTGGTTCACTGAGCATGAATGCGCCCGGTGCAGACGACAATGCGACCGGTGTGGCAACCATTCTGGAAGTGTTCCGCGTGTTGGTTGAATCTAATTTCAAGCCGAACCGGACACTTAAATTCATGACTTATGCGGCAGAAGAAGTGGGACTCCTCGGAAGCCAGGAGGTCGCGAACTCTTACAAGGCGAGCAAACAAGCCGTGGTTGCCGTCGTGCAATTCGACATGACTAGTTTTATGGGAGCCGGAGATCAGGTGGTGTTCATGACCGATTTCACGAATCCGGAACTCACGAATTTCTCGCAAAAACTCATGGATACTTACGTGAAAGCAAAATGGAGCACAGACCATTGCGGTTATGCCTGTTCAGATCACGCTTCTTGGCACAAAGCAGGGTACATGGCTGTGATGCCGTTTGAGGCGACCATGGCCGGAGACAATAAAGACATTCACACCGCTCGTGACTTGATTGGTAAACTCGATTTCCAGCATGGATTGCATTTTGCCAAGCTGGGTCTTGCGTTTATGGCTGAATTATCCCAATAAAATCGCATTCTCAGCACATCCTCAATACATGAGCGAAGTAGAACGCTCAAAGATACCCCGTAATCGTCACTGATTGCGGGGTTTTTTATTCGCCTAGTAAACGCGTTGCGCCGTCTGACGATTTTGTAATAATAGGAAATAAAATTTGTGTAAAAATGCCTATTTTTCCGCCGTTTTTTCTTAAAAAATAAAAATGGAAAAAATTGCCGAGTCATACCGGAGCTTTCGCCTGCGAGTTAGGAGCACCATGAAAATTGACATTCACCGAAGCTACCGTAAGCTGGAAGCAATAGAACAATGATAAGCAGTATCTCAATAGTGAATTACTGCAACCACAACAAAACACAAGGAGTGTTCTAAATGAAGAACCTTTTAATAATTCTCAGCTTGGTGATCACCGCATCTCCAGCATTTGCATCTCGCGCTCGCCTCGAATCACTTGGTGAAAACGCAAACGGATCTTACTACATCAACGACAGCCGCGACATTTTCTTAAATCCAGCTGCAATCAGCATGTACAAAAAGAAAATGTTTTTCGAAATGGGTACATCTGGCGCTGCTGTGGATGCTTTCAATGCACCAAAAGCAGAAGGTGGTTTCACTAACACTTTCGGTGATTTCACTTACGGCCTTTACCTCGGCAAAACTTCAAACCGCGCTTTGGCTGGTGTAGCTCAAGCAAACACCTTCGGTGCAGCTGTAACTGCTCCTGACCATGCCTTCGATTTTTTCTTCGGTGGCGAAAACGGAGTAAAATGGGGCGCAGACGTATTCTATGCAGGCGCATATGACAAAGTAAACTCTGCAAGTATCAATACAGCTAGTATGCTTGGAATTCGTTTAGGTGCCACGATCAACAACAACATCAACGTGTTCACCACTCTCGGTCTCACTAACGATGAGAAGCACGACACTACTGTTGCAACTTCTACCAATGAAATCAAAGGCAAGCTTTCTGTGGACTTGGGCGCAACCTATAGCATGGATGACATGACTTACCTTGCAAAATTCACTAGCTTTGGATCAGATGTGACTCTTGGTGGAGCAACAGTAACTACTGTTAGTACTGCAACTACTGCTTTCGGTCTCGGCGCAGGTTGGAAGCATGAAGCATCTAAGTCTGTAACTGTATACAGCCGCGTTCAAGCGGATATGCAAAAAGACACGGTCACTTCTGCAACTGCTGGTCCAGCTGCGAACACGACTCACTCTATGTACAACATTCCAGTGATTCTTGCTGCTGAAGCTCAGGCAACTAGTTGGTTGACATTCCGCGCTTCAATCTCTCACAGCTTGATCGGTCAAACTGTGTTGACTACCAACGAAATCAAAAGTCTCGACGGCTTAACTGCAGTAGCAATGGGCTTCGGACTTAACTTCGGTGACCTCACTATCGACGGACTTGCTGGTCAATCTGTAGCAACTGCTGGTTCAATGACTGAGTCTAGTCAAGGAACAGCACAATCCGGCAACCTTGCTGGTTTGGGCGACCAATTGATGGGCCGTCTTGCTCTGACTTACAATTTCTAATCTGATCTAAAAGATAAGAATCGAAGGCCTCTGAGGGTAACCTCAGAGGCCTTTTTGTTTTCGGTATCCGATAACTTGGTATTCAAGTTGCTCTCTGTTTCTCCAAAAGGAGGCACGGATGAGATCAAAATCTATTGTAAGGGGTATCGCTAACTTCATTGGGCTTGCTCGACTCCAAAATCACTCCAAAATGGCTGAATTTCGCCGCTTTTATAAACTTGCTAAATTTAGCAAGTTTTGTTATGCTGTTGGAGGATGGAATGGAGAATAGGAGAAGTTATCCCATTTTCATCGTGTTCAACGGAAGGGTGTTTAATGAGGTTTTAATCGATCCTCATTATGAGGAAAATCACTCTAAATATATGAGCGATGACTTTATTTTGAGATTAGTGAAAAAGTTAAATAGGTCATATGCGCCCGTTCAGGAGAGAGTAAAAGGTTGGGATTATCATGAGATCGATAGGGTCGAAGGTGATGGTCGATTGTATCGGATAGTTATTTGTACGAGCGAAATTAAAAATTATATTGGTGTCATCAATTGTTACCGGAGAGGAAGTTAATATGGATTCGAATGAAAAGAAGCAAAAAAAAGGACCTTTTAGCGACTTTATGGATCAACCTGACTATAAAGAAATTAGAAATTCCTTCACCTACCCAGCAGGTGATTACTCCGACATTGTCATACCTCCCAACGCTACAGAAATCGATTTATTCAAAATCAAAATCTGCCATTATATCGATGGCTATAGAATCGAACGACAGTTGCGAAAAAAAGAAGTCGCAAAAATTCTTGAAATTGACGAATCGCGAATGAGTGAAATGATGAACGGGAAAGTGGAGAGTTACACCATAGAGCGTCTATATGGTTACCTAAAAAAGCTGAATCCGAACTATAGTTTGGCATTGGATTACGACGATAAAGATTAGTGATAACAGACACTTGAATCATCAATCTTGACTTAGTCCCTATAAAATCGCTACATTCATTGAATGCTCTATCATCTTCTCTATCCACTCCATGAAACGATCGGAGTGTTTAATGTTTTCAAATACATTACCTTCAGAACTTTCGGAGCTACCGCAACAGCAATTCTTTTTAGTTTGCTCTTGGGTGGACGTTACATTCGTTGGTTGAAGGATAAACAAATCGGACAAAGTATTCGTGAGCTCGGTCCTCAGTCTCACCTTTCTAAAAAAGGAACGCCGACGATGGGAGGCGGACTCATCCTCTCTTCTATCGCGATCTCTACGCTTCTATGGGCCGATTTAAGGAATCATTTCATCTGGGTTGCTATCTTTGCCACCCTCGGATTCGGCGTGATTGGATGGATGGATGACTACCTTAAGGTGATCAAGAAAAATTCAAAGGGACTGACCGCACGCCAAAAAATTATTTCTCAAACCGCAGTCGCCTTGGTGGCATCGATCGTATTGTATGTGCTTCGCGATTCACCACCATTACTTAAGTTTCCATTCTTCAAGGATTTCTCGATTGATCTCGGTGTGTTCTTCATTCCATTTTCGACTTTTGTGATTGTGGGAGCTTCAAATGCGGTGAATCTGACTGACGGCTTGGATGGTCTTGCAGTCGGTCCTACGATCACCACTTCTCTGACCTATGCCATACTTGCTTACTGTGCCGGAAATTTTGTGATCGCGGAATACCTGCAGATTCCCTTCGTTTCTGGAGCCGGTGAAGTGGCGATTTTTCTCGCGAGTACGGGCGCGGCCTGTTTGGGTTTTCTTTGGTTCAATACCTATCCTGCAGAAGTTTTTATGGGAGACGTGGGAGCCCTGGCCTTAGGCGCCGCACTCGGGGTGTCTGCCGTGATCACTAAAAACGAATTTCTACTCGTTCTTTGCGGTGGAATCTTCGTGGTGGAAGCGGTGAGTGTGATCATGCAAGTGGTGTCGTTCAAGCTCACGGGAAAAAGAATTTTTAAAATGGCTCCGATTCATCATCACTTCGAACTTAAGGGATGGCCTGAGCCGAAAGTGATTGTTCGTTTTTGGATTATTTCGATCTTGTTGGCGTTGGCGAGTTTAGCGACGCTTAAATTGCGGTAACTGTTGATGATAAACCTGACGGTTTAATGGAGTGGTATGAGTAAGTATAAAGGTAAGAAAGTATTGGTTGTCGGCTGTGGAACATCTGGTGTTTCTGTTTCGAAATATTTGGTGAAACAAGGGGCTCGCGTGATGATCACGGATACCAGGCAGCGCACGGAACTTTCCGAACCACTAAAAGAATTGGGTGATTTGAAGGTTGAATTTGAATTGGGTGGTCACACTGAACGTTCTTTTAGCGGAGCGGAAGTGATCATTGTGAGCCCGGGTGTGAACATTCAAAATCACCAGCTTCTTCAAATGGCGAAAGCAAAGGGAACGCCGATCACGAGTGAAATCGAACTCGCTGTTTCCGAGCTTGAGCAGCCCCTGATTGCGATCACCGGAACGAATGGAAAATCTACTCTCACCACGATGATTGGTGAAATGTATAAAGCAGACAATAAAAAGGCTTTTATCGGAGGAAATCTGGGGACTCCGCTCATTGAATACATCAATGAAGGACAGCCCGGCCAAGTTGCTGTTGCAGAACTCTCGAGTTATCAATTGGAACTGACCGACAAAATGGTTCCAGCAGTCGCGATCTTTACTAATATCGATCAAGATCACCTCGATCGTTACGGCACCATGGAAAATTACATCGCGGCAAAAAAACGCCTCCTCAAAGTTTGTGATCGCAATTCATGGGTGATCTTGAATTATGATGATCCGGTTCTTCAGGGCTTTGCAGCGGAGAATGTGGGCAAGCTCATTTGGTTCACGATGAAAAATCCATTAAAACAAGGTGGGGATTTCGCTGAAAAATTCTTCGGAGCCTATTTCGATGCGGAACAAAATGCGGTGATTGCGAAAGTGACTGGAAAAGAAGAAGCGTATCCACTGAAAGATTTGAAAATTTTTGGTGATCACAATAAGCAAAACATCATGGCGGCGATCTGCGCTGCCCGGGTGATGGGAGTGAGCCAGCAGGCGGTTCAGACTTGCATCAATACCTTCAAGGGGCTTCCTCATCGTCTTGAGTTCGTGCGCAAAAAAGACGGAGTCTTCTTCTTCAATGACTCCAAGGCAACCAATATTCAAAGCGTTCAGGCGTCCTTGGGAGCATTCAAGCGCTCGGCGGTGATCATGATCGCCGGCGGAAAAGATAAAAACATGGATTTTACACCCCTAGTTCCTTTTGTTCAGGGACGGGTGAAGTTGCTGATCCTGGTGGGCGAAGCAAAAGAGAAAATCAACCGTGCTTTAGGTGATTTTACGGAAACTTATCTGGTTGGAACCTTCGAGGAAGCGGTATTGATGAGCTTCCAAAAGTCTCGAAATAGTGATGTAATCTTATTATCACCGGGATGCTCCAGTCAGGACATGTTCCGTGATTTTGAAGAGCGAGGGGATTATTTCAAAAAACTGGTTAACGCACTCTAAGAAGTACTTTGCTGATCTGCTCACTGCCAATCGGGCGAGTGGAGATCGATTTTTACTATTCACGGTGCTAGCCATGGTGCTGTTCGGCCTTTTGATGGTCTACAGCGCATCTTTCATTTTTTCCGAAGAACGGACCGGAGACGGTTACGCATTTATCCGCAAACAATTTATTTATGCCTGCATGGGTTTTGCTGCCATGTGGGTATCGTCACGAGTGCCTCATCAAAAATGGTATCAGTGGGCTCCAGTGGCGATTTTGAGCGTGATCGGAATGTTGATGTTGGTGCTAGTTCCAGGAATCGGCGCGCGTGTGGGTGGTGCCCAACGCTGGATCAATTTTGGTTTTTTTCGTTTCCAACCCGCGGAGCTCGCCAAAATGATCGGTGTCGCCTTTGTCGCCCGTCAATTGGTTCGTCATCAGAAAGATTTACTCGATTTCAAAAAAGGTGTGATTGCTCCGCTGACGTTTTTGATACCGGTTTGGGTGCTTTTATTGCTTCAGCCGGACTTCGGCTCCACCGCACTTCTTGCCGGCACCACTTTTATTTTGATGTTCATTGCAGGAGTGCGTCCCTTGTTTTTATTCGGCGGCCTTTTTGGCGGAGTTGGAGCGGCAGCACTGTTGATCATTACTTCTCCTTACCGCATGGCTCGGGTGATGACTTTCATCGATCCCTGGCGTGATCCTGCAGGCAAGGGGTTTCAGGTGATTCAATCCATGCTCGGTTTGCACAATGGAAGTTTACTGGGGCAGGGACTAGGGAACGGTAAAGAAAAATTATTCTTCTTACCCGAAGCGCACAACGATTTTATTTTTGCAGTGATCGGTGAAGAATTGGGTTTTGTCGGAGTTGCGGCCGTGATTGTTGCATATATCTTTTTTATCTATCGTGGACTTCGGATTTCCTGGAATTCTTTACACCAACGCCAAGATCGTTTTGGATTTTATTTGGGCTGCGGAATCACGCTGATTCTTGGTCTCCAGGCATTTATTAATATGGCCGTGGTGATGGGACTATTGCCGACGAAGGGTCTCACGCTTCCCTTCATCAGCTACGGTGGATCGGCGCTCACTCTCAATCTTTTTGCGGTCGGAATTCTTTATTCCATTTCAAAAGCAAATCACGCCTCTGGCTGGGGGCAAACTAATGAGTAAAGAACGGATCAAAAAATTATTAGTTGCCGGTGGTGGTACTGGAGGACATGTACTCGCTGGTATTGCGATTGCGGATGAATGGTGCCGGGAGTTTGCTGAGTCGAAGATCCTTTTTGTCGGTTCGGAGCAAGGACTTGAATCCAGACTGGTTCCAAAATACGGCTACGATCTCGTGACCCTGAAAATCGGAGCCCTCAATCGTGTGTCCCACAAAACCAGACTTTTAACCGCGTTTAAATTGCCATTTAGTTTTTTAAAAGCGACTTGGGTATTGCTACGCTTTCGTCCGGATGCGGTGATTGGGGTGGGTGGATATGCTTCTGGCCCGGTAGTGATGATTGCCCGTATTTTAGCTCCTATTTTTGGTATTCGCACTGCGATTCTGGAGCAGAATTCAGTCGCTGGTTTTACGAATCGAATGCTCGGGCGTTGGGTTCATCGGGTATTTTGCGCGTTTGAAGCCGGAGCTTCGATCTTTTCCTCGGCAAAAGTAGTGATTACTGGAAATCCGATTCGCTCGTCCTTGAAAAGGCTACCACCTTCATCCGGAGATCCGTTTACCTTGTTTATTTTTGGTGGGAGTCAGGGCGCGGGGGGGATCAATACGATGCTGATCGATGCGCTTCCATTTTTGAAAAAAGAAAAAGTGGAGTTCATTCATCAAACAGGTGTGAATGACTTTGAAAGAGTGAATGCAGCCTATCTACGTGAAGGAGTTTCAGCCCGAGTGGAAAAATTCATTGATGACATGGGGGCATGCTACGAAAAGGCGAGTCTCGTGATCTGCCGTGCCGGTGCGTCCACACTTTCTGAACTTGCTTCCGTTGAACGTGCAGCTATTTTTATTCCTCTCCCCACGGCCGCAGATAATCATCAGGAAAAGAATGCACGTATTTTTGAGGAAGCGGGCGGAGCGCTGGTCGTTCCACAAAGCTCACTGACGGGAGCACAGTTCGCGGAAAAAATTATAGCCCTCAAGAATAATCCTAAACAGATTCACTCCTTGGAATTGAATGTTCGACCATTTTATCGCAGTGATTCCGCAGAAATGATTGTGAAGGACTTATCCAGACCATGAATCTCTCCGATCGTCTCTCCCGCAAGTATAAGCTTCATTTTGTTGGCCTGGGTGGGATCGGCATGAGTGGAATTGCTGAAGTGTTTTTAGCCCAAGGTCATGAGGTTTCGGGTTCGGATTTGAATGCCAATGAAATTACCGAACGCTTGGTTCAATTGGGAGCACGTTTTGAACAGGATCACGCGAGAGAAAACGTACGGGATGCAGACGTCGTCGTGGTGAGTTCTGCGGTCAAAGCCGACAATCCTGAAGTGCTAGAAGCACGTTCTCGTGGGATTCCAGTCATTCCCAGAGCAGAAATGTTGGCGGAGCTCATGCGTGGAAAAATTGGAGTGGCGATTGCCGGGACTCACGGGAAAACAACGACTACTTCCATGTGTGCGCAAATTTTAATGAAGGCGGGACTGGATCCCACGGTCGTCGTCGGTGGAAAAGTGGAAAGCATTGGTAGCAATGCAAAAGTGGGGGCCGGCAATGTCGTCGTAGTGGAGGCGGATGAAAGTGATGGGTCCTTCCAGCTTCTTCCCGCTTCTTATGCCGTGATCACGAATATTGATCTCGATCACATGGAGCACTACCACACTCGTGAAAACCTGGATGAGGCTTTTGTGAGCTTTGCCAAAAAAATTCCATTTTATGGCTGTAATTGGCTCTGTGGAGATGACTCCGGAGTTCGTGCCATCCTTCCCCAACTCACTAAACCTTACTTCACCTATGGAATAAACGAATACAATGATCTCGTTGCAAAAAATATCACCGTTCATGCACATGGAATGCAAACCTTCGAAGTTTGGAGGCGCGAGAATCGCCTGGGTCGGCATGAACTCCTGGGTTCAATTGAATTGAACGTCCTGGGTAAACACAATGTTTTGAATTCATTGGCCGCAATCGGCATGGGGCTAAGTTTGGGTGCGTCTTTTTTTGCCGCGAGAGAAGCACTTCAGAGTTTCCGCCACGTTCGTCGTCGTTTTGATGAGCGCTTTTATAATGAAGACAAAAATATCCGAGTGATCGACGATTACGGACATCATCCCACCGAGGTGCGTGCTGTTCTTTCCACAGCGAGACAGACGGGCCATTCCAGGATCGTGACGATTTTTCAACCTCACCGTTATACCCGCACTCAACTTTGTTGGAATGATTTTCTCACTTGCTTCAATGATACGGATGTATTGCTACTGCTTCCGATCTATTCGGCGGGTGAAGATCCGATTCATGGGGTCAGTACTTCTTTGTTAGTGAAAGAGATCGAGGCGAGAGGTGGATTGAAGCCAATCGAAGTATTATCGCTCGAGGAAGCCGAAGCCTGGGTGAAAAAAAATAATGCTCAGGGAGACCTGATTCTCACTCTCGGAGCGGGATCGATCACCAAATTGGCGGGCAAACTCGCGGATGGATTAGCGTGAATCGCGGGTGGTCGTCACTGGCTGAAGTCGTTTACAAAAGGACCTACGCACGCACTCAGGGTGAATATCTAGAAAATTGGCCGGATACAGTGGAAAGGGCAATTCAAGGAAATATTTCCGGTCATACTGTCAGTTCTGAAGAGACAGCCCGTCTTGAATATTTTTTACTCAATCGGAAGGCGATGCCAGCCGGACGAGGTCTGTGGTTTTCCGGAACCGATGCTCAAAAAAAACTCGGTGGATCAGCCCTCAATAATTGCTGGTTTTTAAAGGGAGATGATTGGAGAAATCTCGTCAGTGCGCAGGATCTTTTGATGCTGGGTGGAGGGGTCGGTTTTTCGATTGAATCCCAATTCATCGCTAAAATTCCATCGGTTAAAAAAAGCGTGCGGGTGGTACACCGAGAGGATCAGGCGGACCTATTGGTGGCCGATTCTCGCGAAGGCTGGTGTGAACTGATTGCCCGCGTTTTAGAGTCTTACTTCGACACGGGAAAAAGTTTCAGTTATAGCACTAAAAATATTCGTCCCAGAGGGCAGCCCATTCATGGTTTTGGTGGCTATGCATCCGGCCCGGCTCCACTCATTCGCAGTGTCGAAAAAATTTCAGCGATTCTGGATCGGCGAGCTGCCTCCTCAGCACGACCACTCGACATCATGGATGTGCTCTGCTGCATCGGCGAGATGGTGGTTTCCGGGAATGTGCGGCGTTCGGCAATCTTGATCTTGGGTGACGTGAATGATGAAGACTATTTGAAAGCCAAGCGTTGGGATCTTCATCCCATCCCCGCGGAACGGGCGATGGCAAATTTGTCGGTCGTCGCAAACCAATATGCTGAGCTGGGTGACTTGTATTGGGAAACCTACCTACACGGTGAACCCTTTGGGCTGGTCAATCGAAATAACATCCAAAAATACGGAAGAATGGGCGAAGAAAAGCACGATGATGCAATCGGGGTGAACCCCTGTGCTGAGGCCACTCTCTGCCATGGAGAGCCCTGCAATCTCCAGGAAATTATTCTTCCTCATTTGAATGATGAAGCGGAGTTGGTCGAAGCGGCGAGACTCATGCACCGCTGGGGCAAGCGAGTGACTTGCGAAAAATATCACATTCCTGTTTCTCAGGAGATCATTCGAAAAAATCGCAGAGTCGGAACCAGCATTACCGGTTGCTTAGAAAGCCCACTTTTTAAGCCGGAAATTTTAGATCGAGTTTACTCAGCGATTCAGGATGAAAATGTAAGGTACTCTCAGGAATTGGGAATCACTCCCAGTATTCGCACCACTCTGGTGAAGCCGAGCGGAACCCTCAGTCTCGTCAATGATTGTTCGGCGGGAATTCATCCGGCATATGCACCCTATTATATACGGAGGGTTCGTTTTGCTTCGAATGCACCGATGTTGGAAATTTTGAAACGTGCGGGGCATCCTATCGAGCCTGCAATCCGCTCGGATCAAAGTATCGATCCGGATACCGCGATCGCTTCCTTTTTTGTGAAGAGTCCAGCAGCGGTGCCAGTCATGGGAGAAAAATTCGGACTCATCGAACAGTTGAATACGGTGTTGCTCGCGCAACGCCACTGGGCGGATCAGTCGGTATCGGTAACCGTGTATTATCAGCGATCAGAAATCCCCCTGATTAAAACCTGGCTTTCCCAGCATTTGGGGGAGATCAAGACCCTGAGTTTTCTCGCTCATTCGGATCATGGGTTTATTCAAGCACCAATTGAGCCGATTTCTGCAGAAAGCTATCAAAAATCAATTTCGAATTTGAAGCCAATTGATCTCACAAAATTGAAGCCGATGAATGAGCTCACACATGAAACCGATGCGTCTGATTGTGATGAGGGAGGGTGTCCAGCAAAATGAAAGAAGTCACTTTTTTTGAAAAATTCCCGGATTATGACGAAAGCAACGCACTCTTAGAAAAATTGCTCGATCGAGTTTCAGCCTCTACGGATGAAGCCAGTCTGAAAAAAATCATTCACGACAGTGGGTTACTTTGGGCATGGATCCCAAAATGGTTGGGAGGATTGGGCCTACATCCCCTCAGCATTTATTCTTTTGCCTTCAGGCTATCGCAGTACTCTTTGGGCCTGACGAACATCATCGGAGCCCACTATGCAGCGATCGGTATTCTTTCGTCTGGGCGGGCTTATTCAAAAATCAGAAAACTGGTTCAGGAGATGAAAGAATGTTCTCCAGACTCGCCAGGACTGGTGAGTCTCGCGATTACCGAACCAAACGCAGGCTCGGATTTTGAGAGTGCGGAACACTTAAAGTTAGCCCACGTGATGACCCGTGCAGTTCGCACTGCAGGCGGAATCGAAGTGAATGGACAGAAGATTTATGTTTCCAACGGACCATGGGCGAAATGGGTGGTTTTTTCGGCCTATGCTGACATCAAAAACCCATTGGAGAGCGGTGTTCTGGCGGTGATCGAGTTGAGCCGAAAAGGAATCACACTAGGGAAAAAAGAACAAAAACTCGGACAGAATGTCTGCACCAATTGTATGGTGTTTTTTGATCATGTGTTTTGTAGTACTGACGAGATCTTTGCCGACGGGAATCCACATTTTTCAAAATTCCTGATCCAGGAATCCTTAGCACCGGGCAGAGTCAGTATTGCGGTGATGAGTCTAGGAGTGATGAAGAGTCTTGAGCAATTTGGAATCCCGGTCTTGATTGGTTCAGACATCAAAAAACTGGAAACTTTTTTTCATGAATTACCTTCAACCCATCTTTCTTACCGAGATCTGCCCGTTTTGAATAAAGTTTTGAATGGGCTAGTTCATTTGCCGGGCATCGGTAAGTCGCTAGCGGCATCGATTGATTCCGCTTTGGCGAAAGAGCTCGTTGGACTTGGAAAAGTGGATAGTTATAAAAAGGTAGAAAAACCATTTAAAAATGCATCTTTTTTGAAGGCATCGGAAACACAGAGATTGCAAAGGCATTTCGAAAAGCTTCTTTCGACCTCCTCATTTTCATTGATCGCGGATCCTTTCTTTCAGGCTCAATTAAAAGATGCACGATTACTTGAAATTATCGAAGGCACTACCGAGGTGTGCTTAAAAGATGCAGAGGTACCGTCGCACATCGATCACGGAACTCTTTCTGAAAACTCATTTGGCTTTCTTCATCCGGATACAGAAACCGCTGCGCTCAACTGGATCATGAGAGAGTCTCATACCATTCACGATGGCAACGAATGGGTGAAGAGTTTTTTTGATGTGAATGATTTGTCGCAAGAAGCATCGCTGCTTTATTCCATCGCTTACGAATATCCGGAAAAAGCCCTCCATTTTTATTTAAAGGCGATCAAGGTGAAATTCAAGGGTGTGGATGGAATCTGGGTGGATGGAAAACGCCGGCTTCTCATGAGTGAGGCCGTGCACGGTCTAGAACAAAAATCTTTGCAACTTCTCAGCTTCGATTCTCTTTGCTGGGACGAATTCTCGGATTCTAGCTCCGTAGTCACCGCCGATGACGAGAGCTTGAATCAATTTCAGTCTTACTTCTTACCCGCTATATTATTGGCATCGGCCGACCGCGCTTGGCAGTATGCCTATGACTATGCCCATGAACGTTATCAGGGTGGGAAGATGATCATTCATCATCCGGAGATTTTTCATTTATTGCATCATTCTCAGGAAAGCAGGTTGGGTTTGAAGCGGGC
>Ga0207083_1102_pt1 | contig 13502 bp, 7 predicted proteins | sample Alteio_BWMinHeat_57_FD_153516 | JGI IMG/M metagenome (GOLD analysis project Ga0207083, IMG submission 153516) | Enriched cells from forest soil in Barre Woods Harvard Forest LTER site, Petersham, Massachusetts, United States -... | ecosystem: Environmental > Terrestrial > Soil > Temperate forest >... | reverse complement strand
AAAAACAGGTCATATGGAATATAAATTTTCACACCTACAGGCGGCCGTTGAATTCAAAGCGGAGGCTTCTTTTTTATATTTATTAAAAAAATATCCGCCTAATGAAAAAGAAACACGTATTTTGGCAGAAATAGCAAAAAATCTTGGTCATCTTGATATTCTTAATCAATTACAAATAAATCAACCTTTTTTTTATTTTGAAGATATTCTTAATAAATTGAATACTGGAAACGAAATGAAACCGGATGAATTTTTTTATCTTGTTTCTAAAGCATATCGCAATTCGAGTATGCATGAAGTCGAAAATATGTGTAATAAGTTTTTAGAATATATTAATACTGAGTTTAAAGAACACTCTTCTGCCGTCCAGCAGCTTCATGAAGAATTTAATAAAGCTCGTGAATTATTTCCTCAGTGGGGGAGTCAAATTGCCCGATATATCAACCCAGATACCATGCATGAATTAAATGAATGCTACGGAAAAAAGGATCGAACAATTGAGTCTGAGATTCAATTTGGTCTCAATCATTTTGAACTAATAAAAAAACTTTGTGATGATAAATCATTTAGAGATTCTGAATTAAAAAAAATAAATGAACTGAATGAACTTAATGAAAAATGTACATTACCTATTACCGAAAATCCACCTCAACATTTTATGTCTATGCGGGATTTTACGAGAATAGTTGCACGAAAACATTATGAAGATGCGGAAAAGAAAAATGATCCACATGCCGGGTTATATAAAGTATTTTCTACACGAGTACATAAGACGCCTTATTGTTTGAATCGTTATGATCATATGGTGCCATTTATGGAAGAGATGTATAAGATAAAGAATAGAAAAAACACAAAAAATAATGAAAACAAAAATAATCACATTTCCTATGATCTATTATATAAGGAAAAAATATTTGCAACTGCTGCATTTGAAGAAATTTTCAGAATGATCCTGCCCATGTCATGGATGCATGGAGTAGATAATATAAGTCCATTTTGGCCTAATGTTGAGGAAATTCATAAATCCATTTTAGAAATGAAAAAAGAAGACATTGAAAAAAATCCAGAAAAATTTTATGAGCACGTAGTAAAAGGTCTTTTTTTATTGGGTGTCCTGACGCCTCTGGACAGAGGAACAGGACGTTTGGTGGAGCAATGGTTGGCATTCGTACACTATTACCATAAACTTCCTATTCCTGTATTAAAACGAGGATTTCAATTAGATTGTCTTGATCTTACCTTTGATGTGGATGATGAATTGTTTATTTATCCTAAAGTAGCCTTGGAATTTTTTGAACCGAAATCATTGATGAAATCAGCATTGGCGCTTAATGAAAAAAATAAAATGAACCCTGTAATACAACCGATCATTAAAAAAATTCGTGATATTTCAACTATGACGCAAGGAAAAGAAGAAAAGGAAATAAAAGACAATACGTTATTGTTGGCGATAAATAACTCATTGGATATTGAAGATTATATATCCATTAACAGTGATAAAGAGAAGGATATTGAAGATTATAAATCCATTAACGCTGATAAAGAGAAGGATATTGAAGATTATAAATCCATTAACGATGATAAAGAGAAGGATATTGAAGATTATAAATCCATTAACAGTGATAAAGAGAAGGATATTGAAGATTATAAATCCATTAACGCTGATAAAGAGAAGGATATTGAAGATTATAAATCCATTAACGATGATAAAGAGAAGGATATTGAAGATTATAAATCCATTAACAGTGATAAAGAGAAGGATATTGAAGATTATAAATCCATTAACGCTGATAAAGAGAAGGATATTGAAGATTATAAATCCATTAACGATGATAAAGAGAAAGATATTGAAGATTATAAATCCATTAACGGTGATAAAGAGAAGGATATTGAAGATTATAGATCCATTAATGGTGATAAAGAGAAGGATATTGAAGATGATATATCCATTACCAGTGATGAAGAGATGGATATTGACAATGACATATCCACTAACAGTGATGAAGAGAAGGATATTGAAGGTGATATATCCATTAACAGTGATGAGGTGACTAATGAACTTATTGCTGAATTAAATGATACATTATTAAAAAATGCTCCTATCCCCAATTTTTCACCTAGCGAAGAAGCCTATCAAAAAGCATGCGAATCGCTTGATTTATCTTTTAAAACCACGGACAGACAAGAGCTTAAAAAAAATGATGATGCAGTGAAAAATATACAGAACAATGAAACTTCTTTTGTGACAAGAAAAAACGTTGATATGAATTATTTGTTTAGTGCTTCCCTTAGCGTAGTATCCGCTAGCGCACAAAAAAGTGAATCTAGCCGTAGTCCTGTTCAGGCAATAATGCCTATTATTATTTCGCAATCACCTTTGCTTGGCGGGCGTAGAACACCTAAAAATCATACTGAAAAAGTAAGGTTTGCTAACGATCATCAATATGATCTTGATATCGATGACGAAGAAATGGCTAAAAGTACTTTTGGTCAAGGATCCTATACGGCTAAAAAATTTAAACGTTAAGAAAGCGTTTCAGTCCAGGCCATAAATTCAAACAATAATTCATTGCTTTTCCCAAGGCTGACTGTGGTAAGACAGTGGGGTACATTTCATCAAGCCAATATTTTCAATGGGTTATAATTTAGCAAAGGAGATTTCCCCGGGATTTTTGAGAAGATATATGAATTGCGTACAATTAAATTATATATATGTAAAATGCATAAAACAAAATTAATTATTCTATAAATTGTGTATAATTGAATTATATATACAAAATGCATAAAATAAATATAACTTATCGTGCTAAACCAACATGATACCTAGCGGGTGAGTACGGCATTGAGAAAAATGCCTGAAAAAATTGTTATCTCTGTGTCTTTTTTCGTTTTACGTGATTTCTGTTGCCGGATTATGGTGAATGAAAAATGGAAGCACTGCTGCGAAATTGAATGCGTTTCAGAATAAGGTATATTAATAAAATCAGCCATAACATCCAGGACATTGAACTAATATAATTAGCTAATAACCATCCACGGAATTGAAATTCAATGATATTGACTTGGCCCGCTTCGGGGATAATGCCTGCAATTAAATAATAATCATGTAATATTCCTATATAGGGAGCAGGGTGACCATTAATGGTGATAGTAAGCAAATTAGGATAATAAAAAAGAGGCAACTCCATTATTTTAGTCATTGATGGAACGGATATTATGCAGCGAATATTGTTTTTTATTTTGATACAATGTTGGCGAACCTCTTTAAAAGGTAAAATGAATAAGTTTTCTTGTTTAGGAAAGGCATCCACATATTGAATCCATTGTTGACTTTTATCAACGTCCATTAAATAATTTGAATTGGCATCGCTTATTGTCGAAGTTGAATAACTATTTATCGGAACATAGGTTACTTCTTTAATAGGAAGCCAGACAAATGTTGTTAGTAGCAACAAGCCAATTCCTATATATATGTAATTAGGTTTTATCTTACTTTCTAATAACCTGCAAATAGCATAAGTCAGTAATAAGGATCCTATCCAAGATAACTGATTTAACAAACGCCAATTATATTGGACAACTTTTATAAAATCAGGAACATATTTCCAAATATTCAGTGGTGACCAAATTAAAAAAAAGTTAATAAAAAATAGAATAAATAGGGATGTAATCCATGCAGTTTTTTTGCTGCGGTATTCAAAAACAATCATATAAAAACAAATACCTATCCCAAATAATAGTGGCCATCCGATTGAAGGATGAATACCAAGAGCAGAATCTTTTTCTGTGATACTAATATGTGCAAGTGGAGAAAAAAGATGAATGATCGATTGCCATCGTAAATAATAATTAAATGATCTAATAACGCTAAGATGATTTGCTAATAATTGAATGGGCCCAAGAAACCAAGCCGCTAAGAAGCAACCAAATAAATAAACAATTAAAACATTTACCATATTTTTTGGAGGCTGAACGCGTTGTATTGCTAGAAGAAAAATAAAAATTGAAATGGAGCACGATAAAGTGACGAAGGTAATAAGATGTATCGTTGCAAGCAAATACCAAAGCAATGCCGTTTGTAATGTTTTTTTTAAATCAATAGAAGAATAACAACTTAACGTACAGTAAATAACAAGCGGTTGCAAGGACATAGCGATCGTTTCATTAAAGCTTGCTATATGATTAATACTGATCATCATAAAAGGCGTTGTGAGATATGCCACACTTGCAAAAATAGATGCGGATTTATTTTGAGTGAGTTTATACGCTAAATGAAATATAAAAAAACCACCACAAACTAAACAACTCCAAAGAGTTATTTTATATGCGATAAAAGGATTAGAAGAAGTGAAAGCTTGATAAATCAATGCTGCTATTGTGTAGCTAGTAGGCGAGTAAAATTGGAAAAGTGGATATTGAAATCCAGCTAAATCTGATGGAGCAACGCGCAAAGGAAACTGCCCATCTAATAAAGCTTCATGAGCTTGCGTAATGATGGCCATATGATTAAAGAAATCTATCATATTGGGTAGATGGGTATTAGATGCAATAGGAATTAAAAGGATAGTAGCAACCATAGAAAATAAAAAAAACAACTGCGAATACAGTCGAAAGGATTTCATCTATTTTCCACCATCTTACGGACTATTGATAATTTGTAAAGAATAGGAACGTGCACGTTCCATAGCCATGAACGGTTACGACAATTCTATGATGTCAGTTGGAAATCAAGAACTTAACCAAATAAATATGAAAGACCAATTAGATAGGCATCTAGATTGCCCGTTCGATCTCCGCCATCTGCACGCATCCATTGCCCATCAACTAAAAAATTAGGAGTAAAAGCGTATTCACCACCCAATCCATAAATAACAGAAGTGGCTATATCTGTGCCAGCGTTAACAGTTATATCATTCGCTGTTGCATAAGCAGGGTTTGAGTCCTTTACGTGAGTACGAGTCCTTCCTATTCCTAACTTAGCTAAAAATTCAAATCCAGAGTTTTGTATAGGAAGCATTACTTTCCCTGCTATGTCGTAGGTCTGTGAAGTAGCTTTTGCAACCTTTGTATTATAGGATTCTGCATTCGTATTACCGTAGGTGGTGTAACCTCCTTCAAATGCGAAGAATGGCATGAATTTATAACCCACATTAGCATTCCAAGCTAGACCTGTTGTGTTATTCGTTGAATTAGAAGCATACGTAACGTTACTTACATTGGCTTGACCAATATTACCTTCCAAATACCATCCAATAGGGAGGGGCATAGCAGCATATGCAGAAAATGATGAGCTTATGACTATGAGTATTGTGCATAATAAGGTTATTTTTGTTTGTTTCATATGATTTCTCTCCAATGCTAACAGTGCATTTTTTAATGAGTGGAAGGATAGTATAGAAGTTAATGTTTGAATTCAAGTCATGCGATTGAGCGCATGCGATGAGATAACCATTGAGCAATATCTTGAATTTCGCTAGGACAAACAGAATGTGCCATATCGTATTGTTTAAATGTAATAGGATAACCTTGGGCTTCCAAGAGAGACGCGCTTTTTTCTCCCAATTGTATAGGAAGGATAGTATCATAAAGACCATGAGCAATAAAAATAGGGAGCTCTGCATTGATGGGAGTGCTTTTTTTAAATACCTTTTCTGCCAAAGGTAATGCGCCAGATAGTGCGAGAATTCCGCCTAGACGTTCAGGGTATTGCAGTCCAGCATGTAAGGCAATCGCAGCGCCTTGAGAAAACCCAGCTAAAACAATGCGATGAGTCGGTATGCCAAGTTGTTGTTCTTCTTTAACCCATTGATGTACATAAGAAACAGATTGTGCTATGCCCATTTCATCCATTTGCGCATCAAAGGATAATTCGATAATATCAAACCAAGCACGCATAACGTAGCCATTGTTAATACTCACTGGGCGGAGAGGGGCGTGTGGAAAAATAAATCGCAAAGGTAAATCTATTGGAAGGCGTAACTCGGGAACAATCGATACAAAATCATGACCATCTGCTCCTAGTCCGTGCAGCCACAAAACGCTACCAATGGGCGAACCTTCAGGAACCATCTCTACTTTGCTCAAAAAAGTTGTTTTTGTATATTTAATCATAAAGCCTAGGATAATTAATAATAAAGTATATTGCGTCTAACTAAGCAACATAGTAATCTTTATAGAAGCATTTGCAAGTTTATTAACAACAGTTGGTTTAAACGGTTTAAGTTTGAATTAAGGATAAACCTCATGAAAAAATCCATAAAAATGATGCTAGGTGTTACTTTGCTAGAAATTATGTTAGTACTAGCTATTGCAGCCATGATTATTGTGTTGTCGATGCGTTACTATGCCTCTGCTACAATAACGTCGCAAGCTAATGCCCTGATTGGTACCTTTCAAGCTATTTCAGCTGCTGCTGGTAATATGTCTTTAGGTTCTGGAACCTATAACGCTGTAAGTAATTCTACGATTGACCAAGTATTACCTTCAACACAATCTCAAAGTCCTTGGGGAGGCAGTATTAGCATTACAGGTGGAGCAACTTCTTTTTCAGTGACAGCATTGGCACCATCCCCTGCAGGTGTTTGTGCGTTGGTTTTGCCGAAATTACAAGCGGATATCCATACGAGTACGGGCGCAGCTTGTTCTGACAAAAGTGCTATTTCATTTACTTATACACCTAATCCTTCCTAGTGTTTTATTTAGACTAGTTAATCATGGTTTTGTTTATGCAAAAAGCAGGTAAAAATATCGCCTGCTTTTTTATGTTAGCTTGTGTTGCATCTATTCTTTTTATCCCTAGTCTATCTAATAATCATGTTCCTGCGATGTGGGATGTAGCAAATCATTTGGCTGCTATTGTTCAAGCTAAAATGGCGTTGGCTGAGCATCAATTTTTTTTGAGAACGACTCCTTCAGGTCATTATTCTTCATTTCGTTATCCTCTTTTCCAATTTTATTCGCCGACGAGCTATACTATTGCTGGATGGATTAATCGGTGGTTAGTTCCGGAGAATCCATTTATTGCTTTTAAGTGCACTATATGGATAGCATTAGTTCTAGGTGGAATATATATATATCGTTTGAGTGTTTGGTTGTTAAGATCCAGATCAATTGCATTGTTGTCCGCAATTGTTTATCTGATGGCTCCTTATCAAATTATTATTATTAATTATATGGCAGGTTTTAATGAAGTTATTGCCTTGGGATTAATACCTATTGTTATTTATTATGCTCTTCAATGCTATGATCGACCTTTTCATTATATAAATATATTAATCACCGCTTTTACTTGGTACCTACTTTTAACGGTTCATTTTGTTACCTTTGTTTATTTTTCAATTTTTTTTGCTATTTTTTTGTTAATCCTTTGTAGAAATCCATTCGGTAAGCTCAAAGAGTTAAGTGGAATTATTATATCTTATGTTTTTGGGTGTATGCTTGCTATGTGGTACCTTGCTCCTATTATTTTCTATAGTAAGTATTTGTTCGTATATTTGGGTATTTTTGATAAAAATGCTTATACGCTTTATGCTTCTTTCTTAAGTAATCTTCTTTCTCCTGTTGCTATTTTTTCTGAGGGAGTAGTGAGAGGTACTCAGTCGTCATTAATGGATCGAATTACTATGATTCATCCTTCAGTGGGATTGCCTATTCTTATGGCCGTTTTTTTGAGTGGATATTTAATTACATATAAAAAAGAAAATAAGAATTTATTAATACCCCTATTTTTTTTATTTATTATCGTTTTTTTTGCTGTATGGTCTCCTATTAATTTCTGGAAATGGTTACCTCATCCATTGGTTATTATGCAATATTCATGGCGTCTTTTGGGACAAACGCTGTGGATTGGTGCGTTATTATTTAGTTATACGCTTTACTGGTTATACCCAAAAGGATTAACGAAAAAGCAAGTGTTTATTGGTATTTTTTTAATTGTAGCGACATCGGCTTCATGGTTTTTTATGCCGAATAATAAGAAAATAAAAGTAAATTTATTTGATTTTAATCAACCCTATGTAGTATTTAACCCAGATGTATATTTAATGGATTATCGAAAAATAGGAATGGATGTCATTGATAATTTTCCCTTAAAATCTTTTTTATGGCCTGTATTAGATATGGAAGTGCTTAATATTGGTGAAACAGTTTCTATTCCAGGTGTTCTTCTACAAAATGCATTTTCGTTGTATTTGCAATTAGATGGAATGGTATTTCAGAAGAAAAATATCGCTAACCAACAAATACATTTTTTGATAAATAATACGTTGATTACAACTTATCAATTGAAACCAGGTAAATTTGAATGGACTATTCCAATCAATAGATTACATTTTACAAATCATGATCCCGTATTTTTTCGGTTTACATCAGAAAATAAAGTGCTGGATTCAGTGATAAAAGTGAATGCTTTGTATTTAGCCGGTTTTTTAAATCCAAAAACAACTTTATCATTAAAGCAACTTTCTTCTTCCGATTGTATGCAGAAAGAAGGAGAAACAATTTGTCATATTGATGTTCCTCCAGGGATTGATTTATTAGAACTTCCGGCATTTTATTACCCTAATATGCTAAATATTATTGTTAATGGTAAAGCAGTACCTTATAAAAGTATATTAATGGGTGGTTATTTATTAACGGGTATTCAGCCGGTGGCTGGTAAAATGAATGATATTCACATCACATTTCAAGGCATTTTGTGGGCTAATTTTATTAGTTATGGCGCATGGTCATTATTGTTAATCTTTAGTATATATTTGGCATTACGTAAATTATTTCCTTTAGGAGCTGTGCAAAAATAACTTTTCACAAAATATGATTTAATCCGTTGAAAATAGGGAAAAAATAAAAATCAGTGATATTTTTGCACGCTTCCTTACGTTAAATCTCAAGATTGTGTTTTTAATATTAAGGTTCTATATACCAGTAGCGTCTGGGTATATATGCCACTGTCCAGTCTGTAGATTAACTAAGACTTGATAACCAGGCGTTGTCACGTAAGCCATTTTCTTTTTCCGCGCCTGTTTATCCCACTCTACTTTTAAAATGGAATGTGAAGGCATATAAGCACGCAACATATTATTTTTTAGAGTAGCATGCTGTTTTTGCCGGGTAATTGCTGGCAATAAATTAGGATTGATAAAAATCTCCCCCGTTTGTGGATCTAATGAATATAAATAAATAACTTTTTTTAATAGTTTATTTATTATAATACGATCCGTTTCTATTTCAGGCGTGCTAAAACTTGTTTCAAAATAAAAAATACGCTGTAATTTAGATGGTTGCATCGAACTATTTAATAAATAAGGTTTTAGTGATGTTCCATCATTGTCATTTAACGGTGGTATCATAAGCAAGTCTAACAAAGTAGGCGTAATATCAAGTAAAGAAACATAATCATTAACGTCATATGGAGAAGTAACACCAAGCCCATACTCCTTAATGGCTAAAATAGTTTTTGTTTGTTTTAAACTTAAAATATCTCCCCCATATCCAAATGATGCATCGATTCCATAATCATGAATGAAATCAAAATTAAATGTTGGTGTATTATGATATTTAACAATTGGTATTTTTTTAATAAAAACGGAATTGCCGTGATATTTCTCTAATGATATTACTCGATCATGAGGGAGTCCCAATGCGACGCCATGATCTGAAAGCAAAATAACAATTGTTTTTTTGAGTAATCCTTCTTGCTCAAGCCATGTTAAAAAATGAGAAAATACTTCGTCTGCTTCATTGACGCAGTTTTTATAATTATTAACAACATCTTCATCTGGTAGGGCATTAGGACGATAACAATAAAATGGCCATCCTGTTAAATTAAAATGAACTGCAAAAAATAGAGGTTTTTTTGATGGTTTTACATTTTCTTGGATTAAGTCTAAAAAATTATTTGCTCGATAAGTAATATTATCTCCATGATTAGCGTAATTAAAAGGAAATAGAATTTTTCCTAGCCATGTTGGTACAATCAAATTACTGAGTGGGAAATCATTAAATGTTCCTAAAATAAAATCATTTACTCCTGTTGACGGCCCAATGACTTGATCAAATCCATAGTTTTTATTAATACCGTTATAGCGTCTATCATCTGTTGCATAAATCGTTTCATAGCCTATATTCTTTAATTTTTTAGGCAAGGTCTCTGAAAGATCTAAAAGCGATGTGCTGATATTATTACCACTGGAAAAAGTATGCTGCGGATAACGGCCTGTTAAAATAGTTGTCCACGATGGTGTCGTCCGCGCTAAAGGCGTGAACGCTTGAGTAAAATGGACGGAGGTTTTTAAGAAATCATTTAAATGCGGAGTCATGGTATTAAATGTATTTTGAGATCCAATAAAATCAGGCCTTAATGCATCAAAACCAATAATAATGATATTAGGATAAGAAGATGTTGTTTGTAATTTTATAGAAGAATGAAATCGTGGCATGAAATGGACAACAACAATCATTAATAAAAATCCAAGCATAAGAGAATGCCTGATAAGATTTTTCTTCCAGTACATTTTATGGAAACTATTCATTAATGCAAAAATAGAAGCGACACTGAGTAGAAAAAACATTAAAAATGAGGCTATTTTATAAGTTAATAAAGAAATATGATTATTGAGTAAGTGTTTTGAAATTAAATCAGAAAAAAATGAAGTTGGAAAATAATAACAATTTGCAGTCATCACACCTATTATTGTGATCATCCAAAGTAGGATTCCAAAAAATCGCGTATGTTTATTCTGCCAATGAAATAACTCTCCGGTAGACAATGCAATATACCAAATAATCCAAATAAAAAGCGTATACAAGAATATTTGCGCCAAAATGAAAAAAATCAATTGGCGCATAATAATGGTTGATTTTAAATAAGATAATGCTATAGAAGAGCTGACTATCGTTTCCAACATATTATTAGAAAGTATATTTAACCAAACAAATAATAATTGCCAAGCAATAAAAAAAAATGTCAAAAAAACAATAGGTTTTAATATAGTGATTTTTTGCAAATTAACCCTTTTTTAAAATGTAAGCATAAATTCTTAATTATTCTATAGCTCTTCAGATAATTATTTTGGATTATAGCGCTCAGATGGCTGTCAGATCGATATTTATTTTTTCAAAAAAAGCGCAGGAATACTTGCGGTATTTCGAGCATTTTTTTGGAAAAATAAATCTCGAGATGGCAGTCAGATGAGATGCTATAATCCAAAATAATTATCTGAAGAGCTATATCTTGTTCATTATATTAATACTTCATTTTGATTTTTACAAGGAAGCGTTTAGTTATAGTAGCGTCTGGGTTTTAGGTGTTTCAGCGTCCACATAGCAGGTCGCCGCTCAGTGAATGCTGCAACATCTAAAACCCAGATGTTACGGGTATAGTAAGCCGTGTATCGACAGATGACTTATCTAACGTTATTATTAGACAACTCACGACGTGCAAAACACTGAACGTCTTGAACATTAAATGGCACATGCGTAACACTGCAGAAGTGCTGCCTTAAGTATTGCAAGCTGAAGTCACTAAAGGAATAGTTACTATGATAGAGCAAAGAGCATCAATATTTGCAAATTATGCAAAAGATCTGTTGCATCCAACAAATATAGCAAACTCGAATTCTAAACTTGAATATCATGCACAAATGCCTTTGTTTATAGATGTTTTGCGCAGACAAAAACATCATCATCTTTTACTTATTAAATCATTAGCAAATATTTTCGATGAAGCAATAGTGCAAATATTAGGAAAGTCTTTGTCGACTATTCCAAAAATATCCCAAAATGCGTATGTAATATATTTTGATGTGGTCAAATTTATGTTAAGTGCTGAATCAATTGATAATATTGAAAATGATTTTCATATTTTATGCGAAGATATCCGAACAAATAACAAACGTATTTTTTTTGTGATTAATCAATTAGAGCCTTTTTTATTGCAAAAAAAATCTATTATTCTTGAGGCGTTAGGAAAACAATTAAAGTCCATTTTGACCAATGATAAATGGCGCGTGATTATATTGACTCAACAATATACTTACGAAAATGCTTTGCCTGAAAATATATTCTTAAAAGAATTATTTACAGCAATAAAAATAAATGAACCCTCTGAAACAGAATCATTAGCGGTATTAAAACAGCACTGCGCAGAAATAGAAAATTTTCATCAAGTGGTCATTCCTGACGATATTATCCTCTCCGGGATGTCACTGGCCAATACATATTTTTCAGATTCTTCTGTGCCGGATAAAGCGTTAGAATTGTTGGACATGGCTGCCTCACGGGTCGATCATTCATCACAAGCCAGCTCGACTTGTCCAAATCCAACTGTGATGAATATACATTTAATGAATGTTGTTTCAAATCGAAGTTTCATTCCGTTAACGCATTTGCAAAATAATAAATTTCAAGTAGAGTCCTTAATGGTAGCATTAAAACAGAACATCTTTGGACAAGATCAGGCGATTGAAAATATCACTACTTTCTTACAAAATGCCTGCGTTAAATTGCATAAGAAAACTGGCCCTTTATGTAGTTTTATGCTGGCAGGCCCAGCACATGTTGGAAAAACAGCGCTGGTATGTTCGTTGGGTGAACAATTATTTGGACATCATAACGCAGTATTGAGAGTCAATTTAAATAAAACGACACATCGTTTAGCAGATATAACAATCAATACAGGATTATATGCTGAACATTGCATGGATTTATTTTCCGCTATCCAGCAAACACCTTATGCCATTTTATTTTTTGAAAATATGGAACAGTTTTCAGAAGATCTTCAGTCCATTGTTAAAAATATATTGTCTTATGGTCATATTTCTGAAGACATGAGGAAATATGATTTCCGGCATTCTATTATTGTTATTTCAACAACGGTGGGTTCAGAACATATTATTCGATTGGTACAGTCTATTCCAGAGCAGAACAGACAAATTGATTTAATGCAACTCGTTTTGAATGAGCATATTCCTACGACGGGACACCCGCTTAATCAACAAGGATTGCAAGAAAAAATAGTTGAACATATTCTACCTGAACTGACGGGAAAATTTTCTAAGGACATATTATCTCGTATTAATCTTATTCCATTTTTACCACTTAGTTTTGCGGCACTTGAAAAAATGATCCAACATACATTAGCTGTTTTAAAAAAACGATTAGAAGTGACATTTAACTTGGAGTTGCATTATGCCCCTGAAATTATAAAATTTTTAGCTCAAGAAGCGTTATGGCAACATTCTTATATGAACGCATTAGATAAAGTATTAGAACGTTATTTATATTCAGCTGTTTCACAGGCGCTATTGAAATATATGGAAAATAAAAATAATAAATGGAAGCGGTTGTTATTGCAGTTAAATGAGCAGGGGCAGTCGCTTAGATATGAATTTGTTATGGCAAATGAAATGACTTATATGTAAGGTTATTATTATCTTAAAAAGTCATATTTTAAAGAAAATAATAACAATCAACGCAATGTTTAATAAGTTTTATTTGTTTTAATC
>Ga0207083_1101_pt1 | contig 13514 bp, 5 predicted proteins | sample Alteio_BWMinHeat_57_FD_153516 | JGI IMG/M metagenome (GOLD analysis project Ga0207083, IMG submission 153516) | Enriched cells from forest soil in Barre Woods Harvard Forest LTER site, Petersham, Massachusetts, United States -... | ecosystem: Environmental > Terrestrial > Soil > Temperate forest >... | reverse complement strand
GCCGGTGCCGGGGTTTATTTTTTTGATAACCGGCTGTGCGTCGCTGGCCTGGCCGGTGGAGGCGGAGGCGATGGCGAATTGCGGGGTGACGCCTTTGGTGGCGGCGAAAAACAGGGTGCGGACATCGCCGGCTTCGATTGATGTTATCGGCGAGGCGGTGGCCCAGTTGAGGATCAGGCCGTCGCCCAAATCCAAGTTGAATGGCCACATGAGGCAGCCGTTGGCGGGGATGGTGATGGGGGTGGTGGGGAACGTCAGCGAGGATGAGGACGGCGAGGACGAGGACGAGGACGAGACAGCGGGCAGAGCGGGCAGGTTGATGGTGAATTGCGTATCGGGCTTGGCGGGCATATCATGCGCGCGCTGGTAGTTGTTGGCGAACACGAAGCCACTGTGTCCATCGGAACGCACGGCCCAGCGCAGCGTTGCAAAGTCATTGCTGCCGTGGGGCCGTTGATCGGGCATATAGGCCGGCATGGCGGCGAGCTGCCCGCCCCATTCGCGGAGGAAAAGATGCACGCGGCGGAGCAGATGATATTGCGGACGCAACTGGCCGAATTGACCGATGGCCGTCTGAAAATCGTAGTTCTTGACGGGCATGTCGTTCCAGAATCCGGTCGCCTGCGATTCCATGAGGGTGGTGAGTTTGCCGTCGGGATTTTCACCGCCGTGATACATGTAGTAGCCCACGGAAACGCCGCCGGAACCGAGCTTGATGAGCGTGGTGGTGAAGGAATCGAGGGGATTGACGACAATGCGGCGATGGTAGCTGCTCATCATGCCGCCGCCGATTTCGCAGGTGAGAAAGGGATAGCTGGCGGCGTCTGAAGTTTCGTCGGTCAGGGGCCGTCCATCAATGTCGGCGCCGCGATCTTTTTCCGTGCGGATGGGGGAGAAGTGGAACCCGGCCCAGTAGATATTGGGCATGGTGGTGAGTTCGCGGTCCCAAAAGCCTTCCGCATAGACGTTATAGAACGGAATCAGCTCGCCAAAGGCCATCGGCGAGCGCAACGCGGGCCAGCCGGTGCGGCCGTACAGCGGCACGTTTAGACCACTGTCCTGCGCGATTTTTTTCAGGGTCAGCATGTGTTCGGCCGGGCCGCCGTATTCGTTTTCCAACTGGATGCCGACGATGGGTCCGCCGTCTTTCCAAAGCAGGCCCGTCACCTGCCGGCCAATTTCGCCGAAAAAGATTTTTACCTTTTCGAGATAATTGGTGTCGTTCGAACGGGTTTCCCAGCCCTTGGCGAGAATCCAGTCGGGCAGGCCGCCGTTGCGGACTTCGCCGTGGTCCCAAGGGCCGCACCGGATGAGGACTTTTAAATCGAGGTCGCCGCAAAGCTGAACGAAGCGGCGGAGGTCGCGCCGGCCGGACCAGTCAAACTGGCCTTCGACTTCCTCATGATGAATCCAAAAGATGTAGGTGGAGACGATGTCAATGCCGCCGGCCTTCATTTTGAGGAGTTCCTCGCGCCACTCGGATTCGGGGTAGCGCGCGTAATGAAATTCGCCCATGGCGGGCATCCAGCGCTGGCCGTCGAGGAACAAGCTTTGGCTGTCCAAACCTATTGTGGTTCCGTCAGGACGGCTTGCGTTGGCCACTTTGAAGCCGTCTATCAGCGGTGGCTTGGGATTGGCTATGGTGATGGCATGGCTTTCTGCGGCGATGACCCTTGCAGCAAGGGTGGCAATGAACAGCGGCAGGACCGCTTTCCAGAGACTGGTCCCAATCAAAAACGAGCGTCGCAACTTCATTATAAATTCAATTCTTTGGACCGGCCAAAAGAAAGACTGCAAGTGATGTGAACTTGCAGTCTTTCGTGGTGATTCCAATAGTTCAGTGCTGCACGAGCCGGAAGAAGGTCTGCGGGCCGGTGGCAGGCACGAGCAGCGAATAGGCGCCGAGGGTGTTGGGCACGTCGGACCAGATTCCGGTGGTGAGGTTGGTGGTGCTTTGGACGTTGATGGCGGGATTGCCGACCCAACTGAACCGGAAGCTGCCGCCGGAGACCGGGTTCGCGACGATGCCGCCGACGTTGTTGCCGCCAACTCCGGTTCCGGTAATGTAGAGGTTGTCGAAGTTGAAGGTGCCGCCGGTTCCCACGTAAACAAAGACGAGGCCGGCTCCATTCATCACGCCACTCAAGTTGCTGGCCACCGGTGAACCGACTGTCCCGCCATTGACGGTGAAGGTCAGGTTCCTCCAATTTGCCGCAGCCGGATCAAACGTCTGGGTGTAGGTGGTGAAGGCCGCGCTTTGAGGAGCATTCGTCAGCAAAGGAGTCGCACTGACATACCACGAACCATTCATTTGCACCGCCAGATAGGCCGTGACATTGGTGGAACTCGCCGAGTTGGGGGCGATGTCCACGGCGAAATCCAGGCTCGAATAGGAAGCCACCGAGATGTTCGGGAACGGCAATCCGGCCTGGTTGGTGTCACTCGTGGTGGTGGTGTAAAACACCGAGGTGGCCGCGCCTCCGGAGTAGGCGAAGACCGCGCCGTTGCCCTGGCTGGTGGTTCCAGCCGTGCCGCTTCGATAGACAGTGAAAGGCCCGCCAGAAACTGCTTCGTTCCAGCCGATGGTGGCAATCGAATAATTACCCCCGGCCGGACCAACAAAAGGAACTTCCTCGGAATAGACAAAGCCGACGGGGGGATTGGTCACGAACAGGGTGGTGGCCTGCCCATAAGCATCGCCGAAGTCGCTTTGATCGAAGCCGGATGAATTGGTGACGAGGGCAACAATCTGCATGCCGTTGTCGCTTGGAGCCAGACCGGCTATGTTCAAGGTCGCGGTGTGTGCGCCGGTGACACGGCCACCATTCTGGACGGCCACGCCGTTGGTCGTCCACCCATAGGTGTAAGGCTGTGCCCCGGTGACGGTGGCAACCCCAAAGCTGGCGCCCCCGCCGGCAGACACCCCCAAATCAATCGGATAATTGGCGCCAATCACCGGCGGCTGGATGGTCAGCGCGTTGGTGATAATTTCAAAATTCTGAAAATTCACGCCGGAATTTTTGGTGTGGGTAAAAAGGAGCCCCGCCCCGGTGATATTTCCCGCCAAGTTATTGGCCGGCTGGCTGCCCGGAGCAGCGAGCTGCCCGGAAATTGTCAAATTGTTCCAATTGGCCTTCGCGGTCTTGAACGCCAATTGGTTTGTTTGATAACCCCCGATTATCGCAATGGGGCTGCTGGAGCAATACCAATTGGTCCCGGCAACCGGATCACTCATCTGCACCATCCAATAAGTCGTCACGCCATTAAGCCCCTGGCCACCGGAAGCGAAGCCGCACTGGAACGTCACCGCCGGATAGCTGGCTGGATTGATGGACGGGAACGGCAGGCCCGAAAGGCCGATGTCATTCGTGGTGGTCGTGTAGCAGGCGTTGGTCCCATAGGCAGTCGAGCCAAACGTGAATTCGTCGGCGGTTGAACCGCCAAAAGTGCCAGCCACCAAATTATTCCCGTTATTATTAAACGAGAACATGCCGCTGCCGCCGCCGTTGCCGCCGGTGCTGAGGGCGGTTGAGATGCCCACCCATCCCACATTGGCCAGGCTGTTGTTGCCGGCAATTCCTATGGTCGGAAATATTTCCGCGTACAAGAGTTCCGGCCCCGGCGGCACCACATACAAGGTAATGCCGCTGTTCGTGGCAGCGCCAAAAAAGTTGGTTGCCACCACGGAGAGATTGGTAAGGCCCAGGGTGGCATCATTGGCAGTGAGATTGGTGATCGTCAGCCGCGTGGTTTGCGCGTTGAGGAAATGGCTTCCAGAAATGCTGGTGATGTTGGCGCCGGCGCCAATGTTGACGCCGTTGGTCTGCCAATGGTAGCCGATGGTCGGTGAACCTTGGAACGCCGGGGCAAATGATACTCCGCCGCCGGCAAACGCGGCCAGGGGCTGAAGCGCCGGTGTATTATTGGTTGGCGGGGTCGTGGGGAAATCTTTCAAACCCTGATTGATGATAATCTGGTTAAAATTTAATCCCGGGGTGCCGCTGCCGTTGACATCGTTCATGGTGACAATGCCAATGCCGGTGATGGGACCGGTCAAATTGGCGCCCGCGGTTCCACCAATGATCACAAAAGTCTGGCTGCCATCAATGGTCAAAGTATTCCAATTTGCCGCATTGGTATCGTAGCGCATGTTCCAATTGGTATAGGCGCCTTGATTGGGCATTTGGCTGCCGAGCGCCACGTACCACGAGCCGCCCACCTGGACGGCAAAATAGTTGGTGGTAATTCCAGCGGCATTGCCGACTTCCACGTTAAAAGTGAGGTTGGTTATCAATGTGGGATCAAGATTGGTGAACGTGCTGCCAAACGGCGTGGTGGCCCCGGTGGTGGTGTAAAACATGCCCGGCCCGTTGGGCTGGAACGAGCCGACCAAACCGCTAAAATAAACGGTGTTCGCCGGCAAGCCTCCGAGCTGGCTGTCAACCGGGCCGGCGGCGGCGTATATGCCGAGGTACGGCTGTGCCGTTTGTGACGCGGCAATGCCCGTCCAGCCGACATTGGGAAGACTGCCATTCCCCAAGGTTGCCCCAGTACCGGTGCCCCAGTTTTCAGTATAGCGGATTGAGGCCAATGCCTGTTGGAGCGTGCCAAACAGGGCGCAGGAAAGCAGGGCCATGGCTACGAGTGTTTTTTTCATGTGTTTGAGTTTTGGGTTGATATCTACTTCGAGAAAGCGAAATTTCGTCACTGGTAATTTTTCATCCAAGCGGCCGAGCCCGAGATGATCCTGGTTGAAAAAAACGAGGTGTCATAAACGGTGCTCCAGGGAAGCGTCCAAATTTCCCGGATCCCCACATAATGCACGGAACCATCCACAAAAGTCATATCAATGGGTCTTTTGCCGGTGTGCCGGGGAATATCGTAATTCGACATTTCTCCCCCGGCCAGGCCCGCGTTCATCTGCCATCCGGGGTTGGATGGAAAGAGGTCGTCTTGATGGGGGTCGGTGCCATCATACATGCAATCACCAAAAAGCGGCGCATTTGAGTACTTGCCGGCCGCGGTTAACTTCCGCCAATATCCTGGGGCAGATTGTGAGGACATCCAGCCGTTGATACCATAACTGCCACCCATGCCAGGCAGGGCATAAGCCGGGGTTGGAAAAGGAGAGGGTGAAGCGGGATCCCCGAAAATCCCCCAACCGATTTTGGAGGCGTCAAAATTCATCAAATACGGGTTTCCACCGGGCAACTGGTCACGCGTGGCGGTTGCCACGGGGCAAAAGCGGATGCTGTGCGCCGAGTAATACGGCTGGAATACGATCATCCACATTCCGGAGGTGCCCAGGGCTGCGTTGCCCACAAAGCCCGCTGGCATCATGTCATTCTGGTCGCTGGCATACAGATGAAAGCAGATCCCCCATTGCTTAAGATTGGAGACGCATTGGATGCGCTTGGCCTTGGTTTTAGCAGCCGAAAGGGCGGGCAGAAGCATCGCTGCCAAAATGGCAATAATGGCGATGACCACCAGCAGTTCAATCAGGGTGAACCCCAACAGGAGGCGGGCCGGCTTGTTTGTTTTCATCAGTTTGTTTTCCAACACTTCTTCTTCCGTCACTTTTGTTGTGATTCGTTGATCGTAATTCGTCGAAAATAGTCGAAATCAAATATGGTTCATGTGCCGGGCCAAACAGGTATTTGTGTAAGTATCGCTGTTTTCCCAATGACGACCAGCCTCACAAAGGTATGGTTTTTAAGAGCATATTCTGCGCGGATTAAGATGGCGGGCGGGACTGCGGTTTAGGGGCGGGCAAGCTAAAGCTTGAACTCCAACTGGCTGGGTTGCGGCGTGCGAAATGCAATTTTGAAGCGGAAAGACAGCGTTCTGGCATCACATTTGTGAGGCTGGCTGTGGGAAGGGTTTCCTGCCACGATTCTGGGTGTTCACCGAATTTTAACCGTGCCAGCCATGTCGTTTATGATCCTTTGCCGAACCGGGCTGTTTGCCGTCGTTTTGGCGGCGCTGCTCTGTGTCGGGTCCAGGGCGGAGGCGGAAAACATTTCCCGCCAGTGTTTCAGCGCGGATTTCAATTGGAAATTTTTCAAGGGCGACGCGCCGGGCGTGGAAACGAATGGTTTCGACGACACCGCGTGGCGCACCGTCAATCTGCCGCACGATTGGAGCATTGAAGGGCCGTATGGCCAGGCGGAAGCGACCGGCGGCGGCGGTGGATACCTGCCCACTGGCATCGGCTGGTATCGTCGGGCGTTTACTGCGCCGGAGTCATGGCGTGGAAAAAAGGTCTTCGTGGAATTCGACGGTGTTTATATGAACAGCGATGTCTGGCTCAACGGCAAACTTCTCGGCCATCGCCCCTTTGGTTACATGGGCTTTGAATACGACCTTACGGCAGGTTTGAAATTTGTCGGGACCAATGAGCTGGCTGTTCGCGTGGATAATTCGCGTCAGCCGAACAGCCGCTGGTATTCCGGTTCGGGAATTTACCGGCACGTTTGGGTCACGGTCACGGATCCGGTCCACATTTCCCATTGGGGAACGTATGTGACCACGCCGAAGGTCACCACGAACTCCGCAACCATTCGCATCCGCACCGAGCTTCAAAATGATTCATCGTCGCCTGGCGGTTTCGCGATTGTGACCGAAGTCCTGGACGCGCTTGGTTCAATGGTTGCCACCGAAACTAAAAATGAAACGCTCGCAGCCAACACCAACCGGGAACTGGACCAATCGCTTGACGTTGCAAAACCAAATTTGTGGTCGCTGGATTCGCCAGCGCTTTACTCCATTCACACCACCATCAAGTCTGGCGGACACGTCGTGGATGAATTGACCACGCCATTCGGCATCCGCGACATTGCCTACGACGTGGACCGGGGTTTTCTTCTCAACGGCCAGCCGGTGAAAATGCAAGGCATGTGCATCCATCACGAAGCCGGCTGTGTGGGTACGGCGGTGCCCATCGGAGTTTGGACGCGACGGCTGAAGGAATTGAAGGCGATGGGCTGCAACGCCATTCGCCTGAGCCATAACCCGCCCGCTCCGGAATTGCTCGACCTGCTCGACCGCATGGGTTTTCTGGTCATGGACGAGTCGTTCGACGAATGGAAAAGCCCGAAAGTGCGGCAGGGTTATTCAAATTATTTTGACGAATGGTCGCAGCGCGACCTGACCGACATGTTGCACCGCGACCGCAATCATCCCAGCATCGTTATCTGGAGCGTGGGCAATGAAATTCCCGAACAAACCCACGCCAACGGCGCGGACATTCTTCGTCCGCTCGTGGAAACCTGCCATCGGGAAGACCCGACGCGCCCGGTCACTTCCGCCTGCGACAATATTTTTACCGACACAAAAGCGGCCACGCCGGAATTTGTGAACCTGCTCGATGTTGTGGGCTACAATTACGCTGACCGCTGGGGTGCGCGCCGCGAAACGATGTATGATGATGACCGTCATACTTTTCCGAAGCGCCGGATGATTGGCACGGAAAGCTCCGTCGTGAGCGCGCGTGGCGATTATTCACTCACCGGCGGCGGTTTTGGTTTCGGGGCGTTTGGAAATGCCACCAATGTCACGACCAAAAGAGCGCCGGGTTACATCACATCCATGATCCGCGCGGAACAGCTTTGGAAATTCGTCAAGGTCCATGATTATGTCATCGGCGATTTCGGCTGGACGGGGATTGATTACCTGGGTGAATCGCGCTGGCCGGGCAAACTGGCCGCCAGCGGAATGCTGGACACCTGCGGATTTCCCAAGGACAACTTCTATTTTTATCAAAGCCAATGGACCACCAACCTGGTGCTGCATTTGTTTCCGCACTGGAATTGGAACGACAGGGAGGGGCAGGTCATCCCGGTGGTTTGCTACACCAGTTGCGACACGGTTGAACTTTTTCTCAATGGCAAAAGTTTCGGCGTGAAGTCGCTTGAGTTCCCGCGCCAAGGCACGTCGGGCGGATGGAACAGTTACGCCAAACCGCAGCAACCGACCGGAAGCACTGCGGACCTGCATCTGGTGTGGGATGTTTCTTATGAACCTGGAACGCTCAAAGCCGTGGGCTACAAATACGGCCAGAAAGTTTGCGAGGAGGAAATCCACACGGCGGGCGAACCGGCGGCAGTTGTGGTGATTTCAGATCGCACGGGTCTTTCCGCCGATGCCCGCGACGTCGCCCATCTGGCCGTCAGGATAGTTGACCTTCAAGGCAATACCGTGCCTGAAGCCACCAATCTCGTATCGTTCAGCATTCAAGGCCCGACCTCGCTCCTAGGCGTGGACAATGGCAATCCTTTAAGTCACGAAGATTACAAGGCCAGTCAGCGACTCGCGTACCGAGGTCGTTGTCTGGGAATCATTCAATCCACGCGCGAGCCGGGCAGCATCCGGGTGACGGTGCATTCAGAAGGACTGAAGGATGCGGAAGTTGAAATTGAATCCGCCCGGCCCGCTCTTGCAGAAGCAATTCTGCCTTGAACATTTTTTGAAAAGCCCAACCCAACGCGTTGTGAATGCCGCACAGAAAATTTCGTGATGCAACCGGTTGGTTCCAGACATAAAATGATTTCGATGCACCGAGTTTTGAAGACCTGGCTGGCGCGAGCGCTGGCGGGCGCCGGTCTTTGCCTTGGAGGGGGTTTGGGCGCGCAGACAGCAATGGCGGATCTTCAAGAATTTCAATCCGGCGGCGAGGTGACGAATGTTCATCAAATTCGTCTTTCCGCCACGCCAATGCCGGTGACCAGCCATTTCATCAAACTGGACGCGGACGTCTGGTGGGCAAACCCCCGCCAGGGGCGCCTGGTCCTGAAGGACGATTCCGGGGCGGAGGAAGTGGAAATGGATTTGCACGGAGTTTCCGTGATGGCCGGCCAGCGGGTGCATATTGAAGGCCACGGCACCATCGCGCCCGCGGGCGCCGCTTTCAAAATTGGAGCCCGGGGACCGGTCGTGGACAATGACGGCGTTCACGGCATGGTTGAGAAATCGGGCGCAGTCTTTTTAAAAGCCGGGCGCAATCCCATCCGCGTCGAGTGGTTCAATGGCGTGGAAAAATTTGGGCTGGTGGTTGAATATCAAGGCCCGGGCGTGTCGCGCCAAAAAATTCCCGACTCCGTTTTGTTTCGAGCTGAAATGGATCAAGCCGCGAAGCAGACCAACTGGTTAACGGGCGTGAATTTCATCTGTTCCGATGCTCCGGGTCAGGCTTTGCCGGAGTTTGATCCCGTGACCGCGCTCACCACCGGCCAGGCGAAGAATTTTGAACTGGATAACCTGCCTCGAAACGAGCACGTCGGATTGAGTTTCTCCGGCTATCTTGAAACGGACAAGGATGGGCTTTATATTTTTTATACCACCTCGGACGACGGCAGCCGGCTCTATGTTGGCGAACCCTCGCTGCGATTGGACGTTACCGGCAGCGCGACTTTGCCCGACCCGGGTTCGTTGGTGAATCACCGCACGTCGCTGGCGGCCGAGACCGGGCGATGGGTGCAGGTGGAGGGCAAAGTGACCTTTGCCAGCCAGCAGCCGGATGGCTTGAGCCTGGAACTGGTCACGTCAGTTGGACGAATGCGGGCGTTCATTTCGGGCAACGACGACATCCCCGCGGCGAAATATTTGAATCACCGCGTCCGTGCCACCGGTTTTTGCCAGGGCGCCTTCACGACTGAGAACGAGAATGCGCCCGGACTGCTGCTGGTCCCCGGCGCAGGCGCAATTGCGCTCGCGGACGCGCCGGCCGTGCTGACCGACATGACGATGACGGGGTCAAACCTTCCGACCCTGACAGCGGTATCTGAAATTCACCGCCTCAAGCGCGAAGAAGCCGAGCGCGGTTTTCCAGTGAAATTCCGCGGCGTCATCACCTCGCTGCTGCCGGAGCATCAGGCGTTTACCGTGCAGGACGCCACGCGGGGAATTTATGTGATTGATTATTCCGAAAGCCTTTCAACGCCCCCGCGCCTGGGAGACTTTTTGGAAATTGAAGGCGTGACCGGTCCGGGAGAATTCGCGCCGATTGTCAATGCCCGGCGCATCACCAATGCGGGAATAGGCGACCTGCCCGACCCGGTTCATCCGACGCACGACCAGTTGGTGAATGGCAGCCTGGACGCCCAATACGTCGAAATGCGCGGCATCCTGACCACGGTCCAGACCAACTACGTGATTTTGCTGACGCCTGACGGCCGCATCAAAATTGATCTGCGGCTCAAGTTTGAAGCGGTCCGGCAGTTCGAGAATGCCCTGGTGCGCGTGCGCGGCTGCCTGTGCGCCACCTGGGATTATGTTACACATCGGGTCAATGTCGGCGAGATTCGGATTTACAGCGCGGATATTTCGGTGGATCAGCCGGCGCCGGTGGATTTGTTTTCCACGCCCGGAAAAAGGGTGTCAGAATTGTTTCTGTTTGATCCCCAAGCGAGTGTGTTTCAACGCGTGAAAGTCTCCGGCCAGATCATCCACGCGCGCGAACCGGATTATTTCCTGATGGATGAAAAAAGCGGTTTGCGGTTCATCGTCAAGCAGCCCGCTGAATTGACCAATGGTGATCTGGTCGAGGTGGTTGGTTTCCCCGAATTGACCGGCGGACTTCCGGTGTTGCGCGAGGCGGTGGCGCGGAAGACCGGTCATGCGGAACTTCCGGAAGCGCGTCTGCTGGGGCCGGACGATTTGACCCGCGTGGACCTGGACTCGACATATGTGCGGGTAAAAGCCGTGCTCGTCAACCAGCGTCCAACGCCGTCCGGGCAGGCCCTCGAAATGCGGGTGGGGCTGCGTTCGTTCATCGCGCTGCTGCCGCGCGCCAACGCGAATGTTTTTTCCATTCCCGAAGGCAGCCAGTTGGAATTGACCGGAACTTACGCGAGCCAGGGCGTGAACCAGGACGCGGCCTCCTTCGGCCTGCTGCTGAATTCGCCGGCGGACATCACCGTGCTGGCGCGTCCGCCCTGGTGGACTTTGGGAAAAATGCTTTTTATTCTTGGCGCCCTGACCTGCGTGCTCGCCGCGACAATTCTGTGGATCACCCAGCTCCGGCGCAAAGTTGACCAGCGCACCGCCGAATTGGAAATTCAGATCCGCGAACGCCAGCGCGTCGAGCAGCAGCGCGCGATGGACCAGGAACGCGCGCGCATCGCGCAGGACCTGCACGATGAACTTGGCTCCGGCCTGACCGAAATCACCATGCTCGGCGCCCGGGCCAAGGTCAATTCCACCCTGCGCGAATCAAACGGGAACTATGTGGACCAGATCGGCGGCAAGGCGCGCGAAATGGTCGGGGCTTTGGATGAGATTGTCTGGGCGATGAACCCCACGCATGATTCGCTGACTTCGATGATCAGTTACTTTTCGCTTTATGCGGAGCGGTTTCTTGGGCTGGCCAGCGTCGCCTGGCGGCTGGAGCGCCCGTTTGGCGCGGAGGATTGCCCGGTGGACTCGCGGCTGCGCCATCAACTGTTCCTGGCGTTCAAAGAGGCGTTGACCAATGTCGTGCGCCACGCCGGAGCCAGCGAAGTGCGGGTCAACATCCGGGTTGAACAAGGAAGCATCCGCCTGACGGTGGTGGACAATGGACGCGGCTGGATTGAAACAACCCGCACGCAGGAAATGGACGGCCTGGCCAACATGCGCGCGCGGCTTGAAAAAATGGGCGGGCATTTTGAAATCCAGAGCCGGCCCGGCGAAGGCACCACGGTGAGTTTTGACCTGCCGCTGACTTGAACGTATGACGAAAATTGCCATTGTTGAGGACAAGAAAATCATCCGCGAAAGCCTCGCGGAATTTGTGCAGGCGGATGCCGAGTGCCGGTGCGTTTGCGTGTGCGCCACCGGCGCCGACGCGCTGAAGGAAATTCCCAAACACCAGCCGGACATTGTTTTGATGGACATTCAACTGCCGGATTTTTCGGGAATTGAATGCACATTAAAATTGAAGCAAATGCTGCCGTCGGTCCAAATCATCATGGTGACTGTGTACGAGGACACCGAGCGGATTTTCAAGGCGCTGCGGGCCGGCGCGTGCGGCTATCTGCTGAAACGCTGCACGCCCGAGGAGCTGATTTCAGCCATTCGCGAAGTCAGGCAGGGCGGCGCTCCCATGTCGCGCGAAATCGCGCGCAAGGTGATTTTGTCGTTTCAGGAACCGATTACCGCGGCGGCGGAGGTCGAGGGTCTTTCACCGCGCGAACGCGAAATCCTTGAACTGCTGGCCGCCGGCTTCCCCAACAAGGAAATCGCCGCGCGCCTGGGCCTGACGGACGGCACGGTGCGCTGGCACCTGCGGCACGTCTATAACAAATTGCACGTGCGTTCGCGCACCGAGGCGACGCTGAAATTTCTTTCCCGAAAAAATGAGTAGAACCATACATCTGTGAGGCTGTTGTGCACCCGTGAAATCGGCGAAAATACTTTATGGCATGTCTTCAAATTCAAATTGGAGCGCGGCTGTGTCGAAGACCAGCCGCAGCACGCCACATTATTAGTCAATTTTCCAAGCCATTCACGCGCTGCGGCTGGTCCTGCGGACACAGCCGCGCGCCGAAATGGATTTTGAAAGCACGCCCTGACCTTGAGAACATATTTTAAATGGTTGTTCTGCACGGCACTCATGGTGTTTTCGTGCAGGCCGGTTTTGGCCGACACGAATTTTTTGGCCGGCGCTGATTTTTCCTTGCTGGCCTATTTTGAATCGCGCGGCGTGACCTACAAGGACAATGGACATGCCACCGACGGTCTTCAAATCCTGAAGAACCATGGTATCAACTGCGTGCGCCTGCGCATCTTCACCAGCAGCGCGGCGCAGGCAAGCTCGAATCCCTACAACTACATCAACAACCTGAATTACAATCTGCCGCTGGCGCTGCGTGTCAAAAACGCCGGATTGCAGTTCTGTTTGGATTTTCATTACTCGGACACCTGGGCTGATCCGGGCCATCAACTCACGCCGGCCGCGTGGTTCACCAATAATTTGAGCCAGATGGTGCAGCAGATGCGCAGTTACAACAGCAACGTCATTGCCGCCTTCGCGGCGGAGGGCGCGATGCCGGACTATGTCCAGATTGGAAATGAAATCACGCAGGGAATTTTGTTCACCAACAGCGCGGGTACGATCATCGGGGAGGTTTCCGGGAGCTTCAACACGTCCTGGTCGAATTTCGGCCAGTTGCTGAATGCGGCCATTCAAGGCATCAAGGACGCCACGAATGCAACGGGCGCAAAAATGCCGAAGATAATCATTCACATTGACCGTGGCGGAGACTGGTCCACGACCATGTGGTTTTTTGACAACCTCAACTTTCAAGGCGTGCCCTATGACATCATCGGCGAAAGTTACTATCCTTTCTATCATGGTTCGTTGACAAACTTGAATACCTGCCTGAGCAATGCCGCGGTGCGTTACAACAAGCCCATCGTCGTGGCTGAGGACGCCTTTCCGTGGACGAACACGATGACTTCGTGGACCAACAGCCTCTATGGCTACGCTCCCACCCTGGCCGGTCAGATCAGTTTCCTTGCGGGCCTGGCCAAGGTGG
>Ga0207083_1099_pt1 | contig 13561 bp, 14 predicted proteins | sample Alteio_BWMinHeat_57_FD_153516 | JGI IMG/M metagenome (GOLD analysis project Ga0207083, IMG submission 153516) | Enriched cells from forest soil in Barre Woods Harvard Forest LTER site, Petersham, Massachusetts, United States -... | ecosystem: Environmental > Terrestrial > Soil > Temperate forest >... | reverse complement strand
TGAACAATCCAAAATCTCTGGTCTAAATTCCCCCGTTTACCCGAATGAGCACGCGCCACTGCTTGAAGTGTAATATCGAAAATCATTTTCTATTTTAACCGCTTGAAGCGCGTTGGAAAGCTGCCTACGCAGGGGATCAACATAACGATTTAGATTACGAACGGCACCTGCAAGTTTCCGCCACTGTGGAAGTTGGGATTGAAAACTATTTTCCCCGTTTGAACACCCTTACGGTGAAGATTCATTGGAGATTTTGGCGCCACGTTACGTTACGTAATTTTGTTTCTTGTTATAGCCCAAGCCTCTTCACCTTTCAAGGAATTTCGAACACTTCCAACGCTCAGTAATTTGTTTCAGGCTATGTTAATGGCCCTGTGTCATTTAGGAAGGTTCGTTTTGTGAATAACTAGTGAATATGTTTTTGTTGCAGGTGAAGGCCGAACGTGGGAGTTTTCAATCGAAAGCGTCGAACAGAATTCGGCGCTTTTTTTATTGCCGTAAATGGCTGTATTCGCCGGAGGTCATTATGAAAATTAACATAATCGTGGAACTTGTCGAAGCGGAATTCCATTCCGCCGATGACGAAACTCCTGCCACGAACGCGAACCCCCAACAACCACCAGCACGCCTCACCAAAGCCACTCAATGGCATATTGAGGACGTCTGCGTCGTGCCCAGCGGTTACGTGGGTTGGCTGCAGTGACAGGGCGATATTTCGCTGTATACCAAGCCCAAACGAATTGGCGCTGGTAATCGCGAGGAATTGCTTTGAGATTTGAAGCATTGGACTTTTTTGTGTTCATTCAACTGTATATTCATCGCTGTCATCACCACTTTTTAAAAACAAAAAGGCAGCAGCGCAATTCTCGATCCCCTTGACTTCGCCGGGGAAATGACCGAACGTCCCACGATATGGCTAATGCTCCAATCGTTTATTCATTTTTTGGTGTTGGGTCCGGCACTCTCGGAACCAGCCCATTCACCGCCGCCCCTTTTGTGATCACCATTTTTACGAACACGAGCCGTATCGTTTCGAATACCATTTGGTACCCGACGCCCACGCCGGAAAATCTCTGCTCACAGGCTACGGCCTCGATTGCCACAGCCGGTCTCCCTACGGCAATTCTCGAATTCGGCTTGTCCATCACCGCTTTGAGCAATCCACAAGCAAATCTGTTTCGGCTTTCAGTTGGTTTAGACCCCGACGCATTGATCGGTGTCGCGAGCCCTCAATTAAAAGGCTATGCTTTGGCAACCTCAATAGGCCCAGTGTTTGGCACGGCTGTTTTTTCTCAGAAGCCGTATCCGACCACGACTGGGGATTTGCTTTTTACCGCCGTCGCTTCAGCAGCGTTTCAAGCCACATTGATGTTGCCCACGCCGGAAACCGCACCCCAAGGAAGACAAGGGATACCGCCGACGAAGCTGTAACTGGCCTTGAAGCCGAAACGACGGATTAAGGACCGGCCACAGCCTTGTGAGCTATTGCTTGCCTTCGGGATCCCGCCTCACCCCGACGCCCCTTCGGCGGGAGCCCTCCGTCCGCAAAACATCCCAAGCCTGTGGCCGGGAGCGGGCGGGCGAGGAGAACCGGGCTTTCCTCCCGGTGGTCGGCAACCCGCTTCCCCTCGCTTTCCGCCCTGACGGGTTTTGGCCCGCTTTTGAATGGTTAATAATAGAGCAGGTTGGACAGCCCTTGTCCCTGTCGGCTGCTATTGTGGCTGAGTGAACGCCGCCCGCTATTTCATGCGCCGTGAGGATTATCAGCCGCCGCAGACCCATGCGGACAGCCCGTTCCGTCATTTCAACGTGTCTTGCCTCAAATGCGGAAGCTTCAAGCTGCGCGTGATTGGCGAGTTTGATTCGGACGCGGGCGAAGTGACCGCTTTCCTTTTCTGCCCGTCCTGCCGTTCGCGTGAACGGCTGCCAATGCGTTAAAATAGTTCCGGCTGCTTCTGGATTTTTTCCAGCGGAGACTTGTCGGGATGTTCCAAAACGCGAAGCCAATCTTCGCCAAGCCAATCCGCGTATTGTTCCGCCCGCAGAATGAACGGCATCCGATGGTGATACGACGAAACAGTGGCGTTCGGCGTCGTTGTCAGCATGGTGAACGTATCGCCGCCCGCGCCCGGTTGCCACAAACCGGCCATCGCAAACGCCGGCTCGCCTGGTTGGATGAACCGGATGCCTTTTTCAAAAAATCCATCCGCCACTATCAGGCACCGATGATCCAAATGCGGCTTGAATGTCGGTAGGCTGGTGATGGTTTCGCTCTTGGCGTTAATGAGCGGCGATTTATCCCACGGCACACGCCAACCCCATTTCATTTCCCGGCACGCAAAACTTTCATGCTCTGGAATGATGACATGGCCGATGTCCGTAGGCCGTATATCGGATTTTGGAACACGACCGAACATCAGCAGTTGTTCGCGCAACTTGAACTTGGCTTCATTCTTTTTGTATGTGTAGCGGGAACACACGGGTTTGCTTGTACCGGCTAAAACCCCTTTGAGCAAGCAAAGGATTTCCTACGTTTTCTATCGTTGCAGAAGCTCCTTTTTCGAAGGAAGCTGTGCAGGCATTTTGTATGTGTGATGGGGCATAACCACTTCCGCGAAAGGATCATGTGCTTCATTTCATTCGTTGTGGTGAATTCCCAATAACATTCATCTTGCAGCCCGCCAAATTATTTGCCAATGTCACCCTGAGTACGACCTTTTCAACAAACATGGAAAGGGCCTGCACAGGAAAAACAACATCAATGGAAACAGGAAAACCGATGAAAACTATAGCGGGAAAATTATTATGCGTTTCGTTCATCTCAACAATATTCCTAGGGAATTTGGTTAATGCTCAAAATGACACTGACTTCACCTCTGCAAATGCAACGCCAGAAAAAGCCATTCAGCTATACTGGAACAGCAACACCAATGAACTTTACGAAATTGACTACGCAGATTCATTGATTGATACCAACACCGGAGCTACTACCTGGAATACCCTATATACTGATTTTCCATCACAAGGGACAAACACCTTTATCGCGGACTGTGGTAATTATGATATATCACCTGAAATCGTTCACCCCAGACTCTCGCCAATGCGTTTCTACCGTGTTGTTCTTACGGGAAATCCAACGTCGCCTACAAATCCCACTGTAATAATTACATCACCTACAAATGGGGCGACTCTTTCGGGTGATGTTGTATTTAGTGTATCAGCTACCAGTCCAGAACTAATAACCGATGTTTTGCTATATATTGATGGCGAACAGCAATGGCGAACCTTTGGCGGAACAAATTTTATTGTCAACACTTGTGAATGGTTAAATGGGTCACACACCATTTTTGCGATAGCGAAGTCACAATCCGGCATAGACGGATTTACCTTTGGAACCTCTGTTACGTATGGCTACGCTACTTCACCGCTTATAAATGTGACATTTAACAACCTCATTTCGGAAGTGGATTTTTCTCAACCCTATTTTGAACCATCGTTAGCAGAAACACAACAAGTCACCGCACAATTTGCTGCTAATTGCAATTGGACGTTGAAGATTCAAAATGTAAATAGCAATACCGTTCGTCACACATCAGGCAGCGGTGGTTCAATGTCATTTAATTGGGATGGAACTGGTGATGGTGAAACAAACATTCCAGACGGTGTATATTCTTACGTAATTGCCGCACAGACAAACGGACTGCCTCTTTCCAGGGGTGGTAGTGGCGGTATGATGGCCATGTCAGATTTTGGATCAACGCAGTCTTATGTTGTAGATGATTCTGGAAATGTTGTTCCTCTGGCATTATATCCACCCGGATTTGATACCACTGGGTTTACTATATTTGACGCAACAGCATCAGACATACAATCACTTCGCCCGGAACAAAACTTGTCAACATCTAGCGCAGCTATGACAAGTCAGAGCGGAGCATATTTTGCAAGTTCTTCCCCACAAGCTGCAACGTCCCCACAGTCCACACGGGCACCAAAACGTAAGCCGCGAGTAGGAGTTAAAAACAGTTCAGGCACTTTTGGAATCTGTTATAACACATATCCGTACGGTGCATTCAGTCAAGAGCCTCGCACTGGTTGGCCATATCCTGTACAACCGCAATTTGTCGGTCTTAGTGGTAATCCTCCAAGTACGGCTTACCATTATTTTACCCCGCTAAAAACAATGCAACCCGAAGTGGACGGATTTTCGCAGTGCATGAAGATAGGTTATGTTGGCTCTTACAAGCCTGCGTTTATTAAGGCTGATGGGCAATGGGGGCCACAGGATATTGAAAAATCCTCGTTGGGTGGTAGCAGTATATTCAACACTTGTAATTTCGGATTACTATGTACGCATGGTGTGTATGCTACGCACGCAGAAGATGACAACATAAAATATACCTATTTTCTTCTTAACAATCCAAATCAGGCCAGTCATTATGTGCGGTTGTCTGATTTAGATTTGGGAAGCACTGGCCAAGATGGATTAAGATGGTTCACCACATTAGCATGTTCTATTCTCAATCCTTCCGATGTAACCAGCATGGCAAACAACGGCAGGTTGCCGGACAATGCTAATTTGCACTTGCTTTTAGGGTCAACCACGGAAAATTACCAATCACCATTATTAGGCGCGTATTATGCAACAAACATGGTGTGGGGCACGTCAATCTGGCAATCATTGCAGAATGCTGCAACGACGGCGTACAAAGAAGAGCACGACAGGGGTATGCTTGGTATGACGATTACGGTTACATTTCGAGTCATGGGCTATCAGTCTTGCATTGGTGATACACTCTTTCAATACAATGACCCGGACCCGAATACACCTTACGAAATAATTGACCAAACCGTATTTACTCCATGAGTCGTTTTTTGGTTATTGTAGTCTCCTTTATTTATCTCTCGTCTCTGGCTGATTTATTTCGGCCAGAGGCGGAGCATTTTCATCCCAACGTACCTATCGTTTGGGCGGTAACGAATAAACTGCCATCGCATGTTGAAGTTTATGAAACGGTTCAGACAAACTTTTCCAACGCCGCGCTATCAAATGCCATGGCAATGGGTTCGTTTAAGCCCATTGACATTTCATCACAGAGCAAGGATTTGATTATTTTTGAGTCACGGAAAAATACTGTGCTTGTCCGATGTTTAAAAATATCACAACCACAAGGCAGCGTTGATTATTTTAAATCGCAGACGAATTACGCATCAATTCATGGTGTACCTTCATTTGATGAAACGAAACGATTAGCGTTGGAATATTTGCGTTTGTTTGGTGGTGACACTAATCAGGTTTCATTAAAGCCAAGTTCAAGGACAGAGCAGACAGTATCAAGTTACGATAAACGGGGCGGCACGATGACAAATAAAGCGGTCAGCGCACGCGGCATCATATTGAGCCGCTCGTTAAACGGCATTGATTGTTCGGATAGCCTTTTTATAGAATTTGGAAATGATGCAACTGTCATCATGCTAAAATTGAACTGGCGATATTTGAAACCGCATGAGCTAATAAAGACTCCTGGCAAGAATGAAATTCTTAACATGCTAAAGGCTGGCAAAGCTGCGGTTCTTCCTAATGTGAATGGCGATGATGTTCCGGCAGATGCCAGAAGTTTTAGAATCGTAGAGGCAACACCAGTCTATAGGCTTCAAAATGCAAAGGACGTTGTTTACCCCTTTACTGATTTTGAAGTCATTGCAGAGAGTAAAACTAATGCAGCCAGTTTTTATATTGAATGCCCGCTTGTTCCGATATCAGACCATTTTTAAGGCCTTCAAAATCTCCTTTGTGAAGGAACATCTGCCTTTGGCTAGTCCAGGACGGCCGATATTTTGGCCGATTTTCCGCACTGCCAGACGGCGGATAACGAGTTTTATTCCAAGACAGTCTGGTCGGCTTCACTGCATGAATGAGCGCGTTCGCTTCTTCTCTCACGGTGATAGGGGGGTTCATGATGACACGAAGCATACCATGAACGGGAATACGGGCAAATACGCCAAAAGAAATTCGCTAAAATCTCACCCAAAAGGTTTAATGCCCCTTTATCGCCCCCCCAATCGCAAATCGCAGAATCGCATCCGTTTCTTGTTCGTTTCGCCGCCGCCCTCTCTTCATTTTACCATCCGGTCAAGGTCGTTCCAGCCCGTCCCGGTCGATACGTGAACCGTTCCACCGCGCTCGTTACACCTTGACTACGGATGCCATTCCGAGAGTGCGGGCGCCTCACGAACGCACCGCGTAAAGGTCGATTTTATCAGCCAACCTCAACTTCAATGTCATACATCACAGACTTTGAGACAGAGCTTACGAAGAAGCTCGAAAGCGCAGAGGACACGGCATCCATCGTCCGATGGATTTCGGAACGGGTCCTTGAGAGCTACAAGAACGGCATCAAGGCCGGCCAGAAGGGTGAGATCGTGAAGCGCAACGGCACGAGCCGCCGCCGCGATTCGTTCGGGAACACCAAGTAGTCGCTGGTGTCCCTTTATCAGCCACATTGAATCACGATGACGAACATCTACGTTCTGCCCGATAAGCCGAGCTTCCCGCTTGGCGACCTCTACGTCACGGCGGCCATTGACCGCACGCTTGACCAGACGGACATCTGGAAAGCGCTGGAGCGTCACGGGCAGCAGGATTGGGGCGACGTTAACAAGGCGGATTGCGACGAGAACCAAGTGTGTCTCGATGAAGGCTATCCCCTGCGTTCAGTCTATCACGACCGCAACGGCGTGAAGTTCTGGATTATCACCGAAGCCGACCGCAGTGCGACCACCGTACTCCTGCCCGACGATTACTAACAGCTTAACACAAACTACAATGGCATTAGAACCAAAGGACTGCGAATGGATCGAGCGCGTGATTTACAAGAACGGCGACGACATCGCCGTCTCGATTGGCCGCTCCTTCGAGCGGCTAGAGGAGCGGATTGATGCGGCGGAGACGCGCATCTATGCACGCCTGGCCGAGCTTGTTGAACGCATGGACGAGCTTGCACGCCAGATATAGTCCGTCCGAACGAAAAACCCCCGCCAGCGTGCGGGGGTTTTTTCGTGCTCGGAAAATCGCGGGGGGGGCGATACCCCGACCCCCAAACCCCCTGCCGGAGGCCAGCGCAAAAATTGACCTCCCCCAGGGGTTCAACGAATCGGCTGTGGCCGATACTGTTTAAAGGAAATCAAACGGCAAAGTTTTGCTCGTTTTAGTATAATGGCCGGATGACAAAAGTGATCATCGCTCTGGTGGTTCTGGTTTTGCTGGCGGTTGCCATCAAAGTTTTCGAGGAATTCACCCGTAGCCGTAAACCTCAATTTCAATACCGCCGCAAAGACAGCGTAATGACCGAGGCCGAGCGAGAGTGTTTTCATGCGCTCGTTTCTGAAATGGGCAAGGATTATTATTTCTTCCCGCAAATGCACTTGGACGCGATTGTGCAGCCAACTGATACCCGAAAAGATCGTTTCTACGCGTTCAGGCACATCAATCAAAAATCCCTTGATTTTGTCGCGTGCGATAAAACGCGACTTTGCCCCCTATTTGCAATTGAGGTTGATGACAAGACGCATAATCAGGCGAAGCGGGTTGAGCGAGACGCAGAGGTCGAACGAATTTTGCGCGGTGCTGGAATTCCGCTCATCCGAATTCAAAATCGCGGACGATTTGACGCGAAGGAATTGGCGGCAGAGGTGCAAAAAGGGATGGATGATTTTTACGCAAAGCCGATTTAGATTTTCAAACAAAAAAAGAGGCCTGCAATGACAAGCCTCCTGAACTGAATCGACAGTTTTGTTTAAATACCAAGTTCCAACATTTGCCGTTGTTCTAATTTTAGGAGATTGGTTTCTGATAGTTTTTGCATTGATGTGCTTATCTGCAAGATCGCCGCGTCGGGATCGGCATCCAGATACATCGTGACCCTTTGGATCATTGCCTCAGATTGCTCTGGCGGGAGCGACTCGACGCCGCACAGAAAATAATAAACGTATTTACCGCTGCGATCCGGCGAGGACGAGAAATGGTTCTTGTAATGAAGGAATGTTTGATAAATTTGTGCCCTGTTCAAGCTTCTCTGAACCCGCATTTGACTTGAAGTCTCCAAATCCGAGACGACACTATAAATATGATTCCCGACGATTCTGACTGGAGCAGTGACCACGTTTACCATTGTTTCGGCGTCATCGATAAACGCGTTGGTGGCAGTTTTAAGGAACTGCCCAAAACCATAGCCGTTTGCTGACATGTTGCCTTTCCACCCCCTGGCTTAACCATCGAAAACTTGCATAAAATTCACAAGTAGTTTATAATAAAGCACTTGGAGGTAATTGTGTTTTAATTGTTTTACCTTCAATAGCTCGGTTTGGGTAACAGCCAAGCCGAGCTTCCGTATTTTAATTCATTTCCGCGGAATTTCAAATTTTTATTGCAGGTTTGATGATAAATGAGGAAAGTATTTTTCTATGAGTGGTGGGGCACTTGAAAAATTTGCTAAATTTATCGGTCATTCTTTCTTTGTAGTATGTGTGATTGGTTTTGCAGTCGTGCTCGCGGGATGCGTGATTATTGGGATTTTCATTTTCATTTCCGACAAGAATGAGGGGGGTCCCACAGCCTCTCCGGTTCAGACTCCATCAACTGTCGCTTCCGCAGCACCTTCGTCACCAGTAAGCAGCGTCGTTCAAAATGATCAACCGCCAGTTCCAAATGTTGTTACAACCTACGTCACCAACAATGTCATTGTCCCTGTGCCCAGTCCGAAAGAGCGGTATACAGAATCCGTTTCGGAGCATTACCTGTTTATTATTGATAATGATACTCCATACATGGTTTTTTTTCGTTTAAAGGCATTGGGGAAGTGGGGTTCCGATTATAACATATCTTACGGGCCCGGGACTTCTAGTCAAGTAGAATGTTCGAGTTCTGACATTCAAATTGCATTCAATCCTTCAGTTCCATGGCAAAGTGAACAAGCATACAGGATCGATAACTTTTTTTATATAATCGACCGTTCCGTTTTAGATGATGATTGGGCAAAAGCACCTCATTACCGCTTTCAAATGAGACGTAATGGTCAATTGGACTTATTTACGGATACATCCCAATTTCAGCACTAGAATGAAGTTATTAGCCGGGATGTCGCCACTAACATGGAAATTCCGTCACTCATAAGTATTCATTAGTTGACCTTTTTGAATCATTCCAAGCAGTCAACAGATTTCCACAACAAATTGCTCTCCTTAACCCGTTGCGTGATATAATCGATACAATTTCTTCTCTCATGCTCCGCGCAAAGCGAAAACTCACCGGCGAGATCGTTGATGCATATTTTGCGAACAAGTCGCAGGCTCCGTTTTCATGCCCTGAATGCGGCGACCCCGTTATTCTGAAATCCGGCAGAACACGGGTTAATTATTTCGCCCATGAGAATCCGCTGGCATGCGCGTCCTGGACCGGAGAATCCGAAGCGCATGAGAATTGTAAATGGGAGATTTTCGAGGCGTTGCAACGGCATCCGGCCGTAAGCAATGCGGCGTTGGAACGCCCGCTTAGCACCAATCGCCCCGACGTGAGCGCCTACATCGATGGAGTGCCAGTTGCTATTGAAATCCAAATCAGTTCGCTTTCGCTTGAAACCATCATGCGACGAACGATTGAATACGCCCGCAAGGGAATTTACGTCCTATGGCTACTCCATTGGACGCCAGAACTCAATTCCCCCCGTTATACCCCGCAGATATGGGAAAAATGGATTCATGCCGCGTATTTTGGGCGTGTGTATTACTGGATAGAGGGTTTAACCGTCGCCAGCTACCATTTTGACCCGCATTTCAAATCCGTTCCAAAAAAGTCCTGGTATTCTAAAGCCGGCAAGAAAATGAGCGGCGGCGGATACAGCCACCGCTCAAAACGCTACCGGACAGCGGTTGCCGGCAAGACACTTAATCTGGCAACCGATTTTGCCCCCAAGGAACGGTACTGGTGGGAAGGCAATGGTTTGAAGGTTCCCGACGCAAAACTTTTTATGGAACGATTCGACAGAGCAAATTAACCGACAAGGCCGCTGATTTCCGCGGCCCGAAAACGCTGGAAGACTTTGATTGGAGTTTCGATCCGGCCATCCACTGAAAAGACATCTGTAATCTGTCCACCGGCAAATTTATCCGGCAAACCATGGACCGTCCTTTTTCTTGGCCCGCTTGGCGTGGGCAAAACGCATCTGGCTCAGTCGGCCATCAAACCAAGTTTGTTAATAACATGTGTCAACGGTTACTTCTGGTTGGACTGTATGACCATCCAGCGGTGAGTCTTGTCTTGGGTATCATTTTCTAGATCGAGTGCAATTCTGAAACCGTCATTACCGTAAGCAGTCAATGACCTATCGGCATGATTGTCAGGGATCAGTCCTAAATGGTCGCCGTAATGGACGCAAGACGGGATGTTTTTTGCAGCATTTTGACATTGTTCCTCATACAGCTTCGCTGATTCAGATGCTTGCTTGGCCTCGTGTTCAGCCTGCCCGGCAGCGGTAGCGCGAACGAGGGTTGGTATCTGCCACAATGAGGTGACACCGAGCCACGCGGCTATCATTGCAGCAATCCCTGTAAACCACCAGCATGCTCCCGTTTGAACTCCATCTTTACGGGCAAGCGCAATCCGCAGTTCGGTTATATTTGACTGTGCTTCACGCAGGTCTTTTTTGAGTTGTTCTATTTCTTCGTTGGTATCCATAGGGGATTATAATTATGTAGATAAGAAATAATTGTCAACATTAAACCTCTTTTATTCATTTTTAATCGAACCGCGTTTTTATTTTTACAGTAAAAAATAATTTTGCTAGGCTCGTTTCGCTATGCAGTACGGCAACACGCTCAATCTTGGCATGGTGGACGGCGCGGGCGTTCCTCTCGAAATGACGCCTCAGATGCGCTCGATGCATCTGTACCTTTGTGGGGCGACCGGCACCGGGAAGTCAAAGACATTAGAATATTTCGTCCGACAGGACATTGCTCAATGGGACCAAAGCCGATGCGGTGCGCTCATCATTGACCCGCACGGATCGCTCTACGACAGCCTCATCAACTGGATTGCATGGAATGAACCAGACTTGAAGGACGTCCCCATTATCCCGGTTGATATGCGGCAAAGCGACTGGACGATTGGCTACAATGTTCTCCGGCCACGGACGTTGTCAGACCCGTCTGTCATTATCAGTAATTTTGTACAGGCAATGGCGTATGTGTGGGGTGCCGATGGAACCCAGGGCACGCCCTTGTTCGCGCGAATGGCGAAAGAAGTTCTGTGGCCCATCTATGAGAAGAAGATGACGCTGAATGAGGTCAAATACCTTATTGATAGCGTCAACAAGAGGATTCGCATGGAAATGACGGAAGGGCTGACAAAAGATTCCGTCACGCAGGGCTGGAATTTTTCAAATAGCCTTTCGCCCAAAGATTTCAACACGCTGTTTTCCAGCACCGTCAACCGATTCTATTCTTTCCTTGATGCGAATAAATTGCGCTTCATGTTCGGCAAAAACGGAGAATCGCTTGACCTTGCCAAGGCGCTTGCAGACGGACAAATCATCATCGTAAATCTTTCCACCAAAGGCGGACTCGTCACACGAGAGGATGCGTCATTGTTCGCCACGCTGCTTTTGAGCGATTTGTGGTCGGCAGCCCAAGAGCGGGACAAAGGTGTCGAGGAAGGGGATATAAAGCCGTTCTATGTCTATATTGACGAGTTTCAGAATTTCATCACGCCGACGATTGCCGAAAATCTCGACCAGGCCCGCGGTTTTGGTTTGCATTTGACGCTTGCCAATCAGTTTCCACGTCAGATTCTTCATGCCGGAGCCAACGGAGCAAAGGTATATGATTCCGTCATGTCGAATGCTCGCAGCAAGCTCGTGTTCAGTGTTGATACCGAAGAAAATTTGAAGCCGCTGGCACAAACTTTGTTCATGGGGTGTTTTAACCCGGATGAAATCAAATTGGAACTGTATTCGCGCAAGGTGATGGACTACGTCGAAGAAGAACGCACAAGCTACAGCGAAAGCGAGAGCTGGAGCGAAGGCACCGGCCAATTTGCCGGGACCACTGACACCGAAAGCATGGGCGGTGCGATTAACGACGGAGAAGTGCAGGACGAGAGCTTGTGGAATGAGTCAGGTGCAATTTCCGGAGGCACGTCGCAAACCAGCATGAGAGGCGGAACGAAAGGAACAACCACATCGACGATTTTTAAGCCAATCATGGGCGACGAACGGTCAAGTGTTCAATTTCGGCCTCTGGATGAACAGTTGTACCGGGCGATGGCCGCGCTCCATGACCAAAAACAACGCTGCGGCGTGGCCCGGCTTATCGGATCGAAAGCGCCCGTGAATGTTGAGACACCTACTATTGAAAAGCCAATTACATCAAAGGAAATGGCTGGAGATTTCTTAATCAGAACCTACAAAAAACTGCCATTCGCCCTGCAAAGTGGCGAGGTGGAGAGGCAGATAACGGAACGCGAGCAACAACTTATTGCGGGCGCGGGGCGCAAAACAAAGCAGGTCGAGGAATTAGCGGTCAGGCGGAGAATTGCCTGATATACTTCTACTAAGAAAGGCAGCGGCTGCTAATTATGCTTGAAGCCACCGACTATCTGGAAAACGACAGCGAGAATCGGCAATACACCTACTCCGAAACACCACTTTCGCCATTCTTTGACAACACTACCGACAACGAAGAATACTATAATTGAGGACATGGAAGCCTGTAACCCAATTGACTGCGGATGATCTCGAAGCCAGTTCCAAGGATATGCCAAATTCACCAGGAATTCAAACATCAGAGCAGCAACGATAGCCACTGTGATTGCAAACATCCGCTTCAATTTTTTGGCACTTCGTTCCGCCTTTAATTGTGCTTCTTTAAGGTTTTTTACTTCCTTTTCGGCTGATTCCTTTGCCCCTCTTTCCTCAATTGTCTGCTCAACAATGGTTCGAATCTGAATATCAGCTCCTAACTTTTCCTCTTTCAACTTGTTAAACGAGGCATTCTTCTCGTTTAGTTCTTGCTCTTTGCGCTCCAACTCTCTCTGCTTTTCGGCAAGAACCTCTGTGGCCGTTGTAAGCTCCAGTTCTTTTGCTTCACGTTGCTGCTTCTCATTGATCAATTGCTGCGCCAGAGCCGCCTTTTCCTCGAGTAGGCCGGCATTCTCTTTGGCTAAAGCCGATTCGACTGTCCTTTCAAAATCCACGTCCGTTCGTTTTAATTGCAGTTCGGCAAGCAGCAAGTCGTTAGCAAGCATCTTTGATGCTGTTTCTTCAGGAATGTCCCGGTAACTTGCGAGGATACTCAACATCTTGGAAGCCGCTTTGGCTGCTCCACCGCGCGTGAGACTAAATTCTGGTAGCGCAAATGTTTCTGCAAAAGCTTGGTCGAATTCAATGCTGTCTGATACGAAAGGACGTAGCAATTGCCATATGCTTCGCCGCAGCCGTTGAGATATCCGCCCCCAATTTGCCCTTTGACACATCGGCGATGAATATGCGTCCTGTGTCCATCATAAAGCGGG
>Ga0207083_1098_pt1 | contig 13563 bp, 3 predicted proteins | sample Alteio_BWMinHeat_57_FD_153516 | JGI IMG/M metagenome (GOLD analysis project Ga0207083, IMG submission 153516) | Enriched cells from forest soil in Barre Woods Harvard Forest LTER site, Petersham, Massachusetts, United States -... | ecosystem: Environmental > Terrestrial > Soil > Temperate forest >... | reverse complement strand
GGGGATATCAAGTTTATCAAAGGATAATTAGTGAAAGAGCGTTAACCCGTGAGGCTCAGGAAAATCTCAATGATAAAAGAGATCTGCAAGTAAAAAGTTTGAATTGTCCTCCTGAATGGAAAGTCTCGCTCAAAGAACAAGAAAAATTGGAAAAATTTTTTAAAGATAATAAGGTACAAAACGAAGATTTAATAAAACTAGCGCCTATTGTGCTTGAATATAAAAAATATGGAAAGATTTCGAATGATCACGTACTGACAGCGGTTGAAAACGGCGACAGTACGTTATTAAAATTAGTCCTTGAATATAAGGCTAATGTTAATTTTACTAAAAAAGAAGCGCATTGGGGGCAGCAAAATTTTGGTTGGGCTGTACCTTGGAAATCTTCATTCCCTCAGTATAAGCTCTATCTAGCATCGGGCAACCTTAGTGTACGATTCCGCAACATAAACATACAGGGAAATGCGATTATTTTAACGGAACAAAATAATGCCTATTTTGTTGTTAATGATAAACTTCTTGTCGGCCCACCTGTGGAGATCAAGCGAGAAGGGATCGAGCATAGTAATTTCCGAGATGATCGCCTGATTCTCTATACGGGATCTGAAAAGAACAAAATAAATCTCATTAAGCAGGCTACGTCAAAAAGAGGCCCTATTCCATTTGCAGAGCAGGATCGCTATATCTATGAGCAGTATGAAACGCCATTTATGCGAGCCATCCGTAAAGGAAATATTGAAATAATAACAATCCTAATGCAAACAGCGGGTATTGATATTAATTATCAAGGACATAGCGCATTAGCACAAGCTATTTATTATAAACAGGAAGAAGTATTAGCCACACTAACCCGGCGCAAATATCCAACGATTGATATCCACGAAAAAGATAAAGACGATCAACCTTTGCTTTTACAAGTGATTCAGCTAGGTTATTTCCGAGTCACACAAAATTTATTAGAACTACACGACGTTTCTGCAGACACGATGGATCCTGAAAATGTTACTGCACTTATGAAAGCTGTCCAACATGATCGAATTAAAATAGCGGAAATGTTATTAGAAAAAAAAGCTGATATAAATCGGGCCGATAAAAAAGGAGAGACGGCGCTTATGAAAGCCGTTCAATATAGTCGAATCAACTTACTGAAAATGTTATTAAAAAATAACGCCAATATAAATCAGACTGATGAAAAAAAAGAGACCGCACTTTCGAAAGCAATTCGTGGTAATAAGTATGAGGCAATAAATTTATTATTACAGCCTGGAACAACAATGGAGGAGACACATCATAAAACAGAAACTGCATTGAGCGAGGTTAAAATGGATTATTTTATGTCATCCCCCGTATCAGTTTCGACTTCAAAAAATTCTGATTTTTTACCCGACGTTACGGCTTCCCAGTCCGCAACACCACCATTACCACAGCTTGAAAAAAAATACGAATTGGAATTTACACAACATCCATCTTTATCGTCTATAAAAGACTTCAGACAGCCAAACAGTATTTTTAATAATAGTTTTAAACAAGGTATCAATAAAATGTTATTCGACGCTGTAAAAGGCAAGGATGAAAAAAGAATACAAAGCGCTATTGATAGGGGTGCAGAGATTAATTCTTACAATGAAAAAGGATTTACTCCTCTCATGATGGCAATTCAAAAAAACAATCTCTCAGCTGTTAAAATATTATTAAACGAGGACAAACTGAATGTGAATCAGCATGATACAGTAGGTTTCACTGCGTTGATGATTGCTATCGAAGAAGAGAATGAAGACATAATAGAATTGTTGCTCAACGATAAGCGAGTTGATATAAATGCAACTTGTGAAGAAGGTAATACAGCATTATTGCTGGCTATTCAGCACAATGATGCGGAGACTCTAGCATGTTTATTGGCCTTAGGTGCTGATATTAATAAAGGTAAAGGAAGAGACGAGGCAATCCGTTTGGCTAAGGATGCTAGCACAGAGTTAGATCATCTTAGTGTATTTACCGTATTGTCGAACAGTGATCAAATAAAAAATCTCTCAGGTTCACCCACTCTCTCATCAGTAGGGATGTTATAAGTCATGTTATCTTAGATTCGGCAGTAGAAGTCGTCATAGTAGATTTTTAGTGCCGAATCTAGGAATCAATTATTCCACTTGCAGCATATTTCCTGCTTCACTAATCGCCTGTATTCCCGGATTGTACATTGAAATAGCTGTAATAGGTGGAATAACATATTGGCCTCTATTCGTTGCCTTAATGTGGTAAACCATTTCCCTGGAGTCAGGGCCGATGCTACTGAAGAAGATAATACGGTCTTCACGTATATCACTATATTCAATATTACGAGCTGCAATGGAATCAGGAACAACTTCAAATCCGCCTGGCAGTAAATCAGTGATTGCAATATTCGATAAATAACGATTATTTAACGCACGCACTTGTATGTGTACTTCGACTTCTTTTCCAAGCTCAGCAGAATTAACGATATTACCTTTTTCATCACGATACTCTCGATAGATTTCCATTCCATTTTTAATCGATTTGGCAGGATTTTTATCGAAGCCTGTTTGAGAAAATTGATAAAAGTAAGGAGATTGTGATGAATTATCAAAAATGACTTCTTTAACATTGTCATCAATAGATGCTTTTTGATAGGCGTTATCTTGAGTAGATAGAGTTTTTTTCGTGCCATCCTTTAATGTTTCATAAATAGTGAGTGTATTTGCTTGCGTATGCGTTCCATAAGATTGAGAGTAAGATGATAACGCGAGACTTGCATAACTCGATAAAACAGTATTGATTTCCCCGTTATTTAAGACAGTGACAAGTGAGTTAATCAATTGATTCCCATTTTTAGCTAATTGATCGGGGAAGTGCCTGGCAATTAAATAAAGATACTGCGCATTAGCAACATTAGCATTATAAAAATCATCAGATGCCAGTTTATCTTCTGCTAATGGTCTATATTTTTTTATTATTTTATCCGCTGCAGGGTAGTTCTTTAATAATTGATAAGTGGATGCAACGTATATCGCTAAAATATCTTGTTGCCATGCAGTACTCTTATCTTTATCTAAATACAATTGTAAATTCGTTAAATAATTTGTAGTGACCATTTCATTTCGCGTCAAAATATAAATGGCATAAGCTTGATTGCGTGCTTCGTCCAGAGTGCTTGGTGTTCCTTGGGCGATTTCTTTTAAATAGGAAATGCCATTATTATAAACGTCTGATGGTATAGTATAACCATGGCCGCGTGCTTCTGTTAAAAAATGCATAGCATAAATAGAGGCAAAAACATTACTTTCATTATCGCCGTTAGAGGGCCAATAACTAAATCCACCACTAGCCATTTGTCTTTCAATCAGTTTGCTAATGAAGTTCTGTACTTTGTCCGTTATCGATTTAACATCCGTAGTAAACCAAGGTTGATCTGCCATGATTAATAAGGGAAATGCTTTACTGACTAATTGTTCTGTACAGCCGTATGGGTAATTTCCTAAATATTGTTCTAGACCGACAATAAGTATGAGTGGATTGGTCGACGCAAGTGCTATAGCTGATCTATTTTCAGGATATAAAACACGGTCTAATGGAATGACTTTTTTCTTGTCTGAAAGTCCGCTGGTAACGGTCGTTAATAGTGTACTAGTGGGTCGGATACTTAATGAAGATGTTATTTTGCTGGTTTTATCCCCTATATTGGCCATCCATGTTATATTGGCAGGGCCTAGTACTGATTTTGCGCGTAGCTTTATCTTCACTGTTTTTTCTTCTCTTTCATTTATGTTGAGTGAAGAAGTGGGGGAATCTATTACTTCTAATGAAGGTGAAGCCGTGATGTTTATATGTATTAATGCATTTTTTCCTGACCCTTTTACATTATTTGCTATACTTGCTGTTATTTCAAATTCATCACCAGGCGCTACGAAAGTCGGAACATTGGGGTCAATAATAAAATCACCACGAATAAAAATTTGTTTTTCAGTATCTCCTACCGCATCTGGAGAAGCCGCCACTGCCATGATTCGTAGTGTGCCATTAAAATAATCTGGTACTTGATAGGTCATTTGTTTCGATGTGGTATCTGCATCCACTACGCCAGACCAATAAACCACAGGTAAATCCGTTTTTCTTTTAAAAGGATTGAGTAGCTTATTTAAATCAGGTTTTCCTTCATCACCACCGACCGCTGATAATTCACGTTCAGCCTCAAATTTTGGAATAATTTGATCGACTATTTGTTGTGTCGTGACTTCTAATGCCTGTTTTTGGAAAAAAAATCCAGTGGGACTTGGCGTTGTATAATGAGTCACTTGAAGAATGCCTTCATCCACTGCAAAAATAATTATTTTAGAAGGTTTATCACTTTGATATGAAATAGTGATGGGTTCGCCAGGTCGCACCACATCAGGTGCTTCTAAATGGAGATGAAGATCATGACTCGTATGGGTCACAGAAAAGGGAACAACGGTATAACTTAATGGACTCATAAAAATGTCTGGAGAATTCCAGTCACGGACAAATTCGATATTCACATATCCATCACCTTGAAAATCGTTAGGAATATGAATTTTTTGAATAGAACTTGTGGTATCTGTTTTAAACCATTGGTAAGTATATACTTTATCTCTTTCTATAGTAATTAAACCCGTTCCTGTATAAGGAGCAGTGATTTCCATTTCAATATCTTGATCTGGAGAAAAAGTTGTATTTTTTAATTTAACAGATAGTTCAGCATTTTTAGGTAAAGGTTGTTGGCTATTCCCTACAATAGTGTAATTTAAGTGAGATAATTCTATTCCATTTTCATCGGCAAGAGTGACGGCAAAATCCCCAATGGTTGTTGCAGGTAATATATAATCAGTACCAGAGGCATCAATGGTAAATGGGACACTTGAAACTAGCGTTGGCTGGATCAAGGATTCATATTGAAATGTTCCATCTGGTTTTTTGACCAACGTAGAGACAGTATGCTGTTCATATAATTGAAGTTTTAATTTTGTTAATGTTTGAGATTTTAATTCGGGGTTGACTGCTATGAAATGAATGTTACGTTGTGCATTTTGTTGAATAAAATGTAAATCGCCATCAGATTTATATCCGATGAGATAATTTAATGGACTAACTAATGCCGTTATTTGAGTGGAAACACTACGTCCACCTTCTGCTTCAAAACCTTCTGTGAAAAAAGTTAATTGATACGTCGATTTTTCAAAACGGTCGAGATTTAAATTAAAATGCGCTTTGCCTTCCGAATCTGTTTCCGTGTCCGTTAAATTATCAGTGAATACTTTTGGCGGCTTATTGGCATCGAAAAGGGGATCTACAAAAATATAATCAGGAAATTCAGTAAATTTGACTGTTTTTGGCGTCAATAAAATACGTCCACTGATTTTTCTATTTGCAGCAGGCGCACCATATAAATTCATTAATGTAATGTTAGCTGATAATTCTGTTGGTTTTACCCAGCCATGATTATTTTCTGTTGATAATTGCGCATGAATACGCATGCGGTCTGGTAAAAATTCTGCAATGCGTAACGTTGTAGAACCAATTAAACTACTCGGGTGATTATCTTTAACAATAAATGCATTAACCGTATATTCCCCAGTGGGAGAGGAAGAGGTTGTTGGCAGATCTAAACTAAAATAACCTGCTGCATCTAATGTGATTTTTTGGTCTTGTACTGTTACACCGCGTGGATCAGTAATGGTTATTTCTAACGGCAGACCAACGGGTGCTGGATTGGCATATGTCTGTTTCACAATCATTGCGATATGTGCGGTATCACCCGGTCTATAAATGCCACGCTCAGTAAATATAAATGCCGATAAATTTTTTTCTTCGTCATTAGAAGTGACGCCACCGATATCAAAACGGGAGTAATTCAATTGGCGGTCGGGTTTATTGAAAGGAATAAAAGATACATCATTCCCTGACCGTGCAAGATAAACAGTGGGTTCTTGTTCATCAGTAAAATCACTCAAAGAAGGAAAGTTAACATGGCCCATTTTATCTGTAACACGGCTCATTATGACCAGGCCATTTTTTCCTAAAATAGAAACAGTAACATTTGCCACAGGCACGCCTGCGCTAATGGATTGCACAAATACATCATGACTATGATCTTTATTATCTTTAACAATTAATCCTAAATCTGTTATTAAAATAAGGCGGTTTACTTGAGTATCTAGTGGCGTGTCATTATCAGTGTCCCAGGCTTGTCCTTTTAATAAAAATAAACCCAAAGGGCCACCCGGATTCATCTTGGTATTTAGGTATTTTCCTAAATCGAGTGCTGTATATTGTTGTTTAGATAAATGGGTTGCATCGAATAATCTCATTTCAGAAAAAATATCACTGATATTATTTTCATTGAATGAATAATTTAAAAAACGGGGATCGTTGAATGTACCGTCTGTTTGGGTAATCAGTTGATTGATATTATTTTCAAGGACTCGAGCAATTGTGAATTTAACAGCGGGAATGCCGCGTACGGCGATGGAAAGTTTCTTTTCTCCACTTAAAGATAATAAAGCGCCCTTGTGTAAAAAGCCTATTTCTTTAGGATATTCAGGAACTTGGATAATCGCTCTATAATCATTTGTTAAAACATAATCACCAAATCCTTTTAGTCCTTTATCTATTGTAATATATATAAACCGGGGTTCTTCTACATTGAAACGATAACTATGTAAAGTGGCATATTCGCGGTCTGTAGGCAGTGCATCCATAGGAAGAGGCGTTGCTAAGGCTAAAATAGCAGGAGTGACTTCTCCTGGGTTTTGCCAGTGATAATGTTCTTTAGCGGCTTCTAAAGAATTAGCAGGATAATCTGCCGGTAATAAATAAACATGGATGTTTTTATTAAATTCGGCTGCTTTTATCCCTAGTGTTGATTCAACAGTGAAGATTTGCTCGGGTTGATCTTTATTGTTACGCACAATGCTTGGGGTGATGGCGTTGATTTTTAGATAACTGCCTGCATCGGGAATCAGTACTTTTTGTGTTAAAGAATCATTTGTGAAGCCTGAGCCTGTGAGAGATCTAACGCCTTTATCAATGAATAATTCTAAAAAACGTTCTGTTTTTGGTAGCGGCAATGGTTCAGAATGCAGATAAGCCGTTCGTTTGAATTTATCATAAGTAATAAAATATTTAAAAGATTGTGCTTGTAAATCCAGCTTATCATTGCGAATGGCCTGTAATATTAATTTGATATGTTGTTCCAAACTAGCCGTATCAACGGGGTAATTGAAATTTAACGTTGCGACGACTTCTCTGGTTTGTGGATTAATAGGATCTTGATAAAACTGTAGTTGTGGAATAGTAATTTGAAATGGTTCTGTCGTAAATGAATAGTCATACTGCGCTATGCGTGTCGTATCAGCAAAAAAATGTTTATTAAAATGAATATGATACGTTTGTTCCGCCGGCCAATCTTGTTCAGGATAAAAAACTAAATGATTATCCGTTTCCCAGTACCATTTTCCAGGTATAGTAGGCGTTAAAGTAACGTCTGTAGTCACTTCTTTATTAATCAAATGTAAAGGTGCAACTGATTTACCACTAAAACCGCCATTATCCGTACCAAAATCTATTTTTAAAGAATCAGGTGTTAATTGATCTTCATCAATGGTTGTTGTTTTTGGGGTAATAATATGTGCCGTAATTAAATCAGGATAGGGACGTTTTTGATACCAGCTATAGGCATAAATGCTAATTAGGATTAAAATAACGATCCCTAAGAGCGTAAACCCAAAACGTTTAGAGCAAATAGGAATTCTATGGCAAAGTTGATGTAGCCATTTCGGTGGATTCCATGAAACCTGACCAAAGAGCAAAAAGCATATAGATTGAAGGACTTCCCACACTTTAGAAAATAGGTTTTTTAGCATAGATATGATCGCCATTTTGAAATCTAAGAAAATAAGCTGTATTAGCATAACCTGTGTTTTGGTTTTTGTCAGCGTTTGGGCAATAATATTTTTTTTACCTACTCCTCCTTTATTAAAGGATATGTCTTTTTCCCAGGCCATTTATGATCGTAATCATCGCTTATTGCGTTTGACATTAAGCCAAGATGAAAAATATCGTTTTTTTGTGCCATTAGCAGATATGCCATCTGATTTAAAAACAGCAACTCTTTTGCAGGAAGACCAATATTTTTATTGGCATTATGGAGTAAATTATCTATCGCTTATAAAATCTGTTTGGCAAACGTATATCCTTCATTCACGTAGAATAGGAGGATCAACAATCACTATGCAATTAGCTCGTTTACGTTTAGGCGTCCATTCCAAAACAATACATGGCAAATTATTACAAATACTCTACGCGACTCAGATAGAAATGCATTATAGTAAAAAACAAATTTTAGAGGCGTATTTAAATCTAGCGCCTTATGGAAATAATATTGAAGGAGTAGGTGCTGCAAGTCTTATTTATTTAAATAAACCTGTCCAACAATTAAATTTACCTGATATTCTTGCCCTGGTCGTTATTCCACAAAATCCTATTCATCGCACACCGCAACAAAAAAAGCTTCAATCTATTCGTAATCATTTGTTTTCACGATGGATATTGCAGTATCCACAGGATAAAGATAAAACATCATTAATGAACTTACCCTTACACATGCAAAATGTGCATACACTTCCTTTTTTAGCGCCTCATTTTGTCAATGAAATGTTACCTACAGAAAAAAGAACAGTTATTACAACACTAGATCTGCGTTACCAAAACATCATTGAAAAAGTAACAAGACAATATTTGTTACGTAAAAAGAATTTAGCGGTCTATAATGCATCTGTTTTATTGATAGATACCCGTGACATGGGGATAAAGGCCTTGCTTGGATCTGCTGATTTTTCTGAGGCAATGATTGCGGGACAAATGGATGGTACGCTTACAAAACGTTCTCCTGGTTCGACATTAAAACCTTTTATTTATGCTCTTGCTCTCGATCAAGGGTTAATTCATCCTAATACTATTTTAAAAGATGTTCCACATCGTTTTGGTAGTTATAATCCTGAAAATTTTGATTATGATTTCATGGGGCCTATTAAAGCAAAAGATGCGTTAGTTTTAAGTCGTAATATTCCAGCCATCTATCTCGCAGATCAATTGAGTAACCCTCGTCTATACGATTTTTTAGAAATGGCAAATGTAAAGAATTTAAAAGCAGAATCCTATTATGGATTAGCATTGGTTCTGGGTGGTGCTGAAATAAGTATGCAAGAATTAGCAGGTATGTATGCGGCATTAGTCAATGATGGCGTATGGCAACCTCTCAGAAAATCAATCGATGATCCTGTCGAGCCAGGAAAACGTTTGTTAAGTCCAGAGGCGAGTTTTTTAGTCATAAAAATGCTGCAAGATACGCCCCGGGATGATTTAGTGACAAACAATAAAAACCTCCCTATCGCTTGGAAAACAGGAACGTCTTCAGCAAATAGAGATGCGTGGTCAGTCGGTTTATTTGGGCCCTATGTGATGATTGTATGGATTGGAAATTTTAATAATCAAAGTAATCCTGCGTTTATTGGTAGAACAATGGCAGCACCTTTATTATTTGAATTGATCAATGCTTTAAGTACGCAAGTGGGCCCGATAAAACCATTAGATAAAAATATTAATGATTTGAATGTGACACAAATTCCCGTTTGCAAAGCGTCGGGAATGCTACCCACAGCTTATTGCAAAGAGACTGAATTAACTTGGTTTATTCCTGGGAAATCTCCGATTAAAACAGATACTATTTATCGAGAGGTTGCTATTGATAAAAAAACAGGATTACGTACCTGTCGTATAGATAAAAATACACAGTTTGATATTTATGAATTCTGGTCATCCGATTTATTAAATATTTTTCGTCAAGCTGGGATGCAACGGCGCACGCCCCCTCCTTTTGATCAGAGTTGTTTTTTTGGTCTGAAAAAAGATAATGGAATCGTTCCACAAATTACATCGCCACAAACAGAATTAAGTTATGCGTTACAAAGCCAAACAAAAGATGAAACTATTCCGTTTACTGCAACAGTGGATGCTGATGTGGAAAAATTATATTGGTTTGTTGATGAAACATTAGTTGGTGTAACGCATCGTGATCAACCTTATCTATGGGCAGCAAAACCTGGGAAATTTATTGTGCGGGTAGTTGATGATCATGGTAGGGCGGATATAAAAAGTTTGAAAGTGACCGTGGTGGAGTGAGTTATTACTTTTTATCAAAACCTATATACAATTTGTCATGAGATGCGGCAACCAAATTTGAAAAGATGCAAATAAATAGCTTATTATTTAATTCTGTCCTTATTGCGGCACAGGATAAAGTTGGTCTTATCGAATATTCGAGCGAAGTGATGGAAAAAACTATCACACTCCTCAGGCATCCCCTCATTTTTATTTTAGAATAAAATGGGGGGATGCCTGAGAACGTCGGCTCCTTACTTAACAAATTCCGTCGGAATCCTTTAGGCTTTGACTCCTACTGTAAAAAAATCTAGAAAAATTTTCACTTTCAATTCTAGATTGCTTCGTTCGCTATGAGGATTTTTTTTGTTGTAACGGTGTATTCGTGTGTGTGCGCTGCTCTGGAATACTATTATCCCCACTCACTTTAACTGAGGAAATGTTACTTGTCATAGAAGGCGAGCTCAGTGCAAACAAAGTACTTGAACAATTGCTCACTGAGCCAGATGACTGCGAAGAAGCTAAGTTGCTGTTTGACGCTGAAACCTGTATCTCACGATTCTCTTGTTTAAATTTTTTCTGGGCAATTGCCAATTTATGAAAGTTTTTGGCTCTTACATCATATTTTGGTTCTTTATGTTCTTTATATAAGTCTTCCCAAACTTTAGCTTGTTTAGTCAGGTATGGCATTACATGAGGATGACGGAGATGAACTGTTAATATTTCATTGCGGTAATACTCAGCTAGTTGCCAGATGCAGTCCTCAATCCCACGGTTTGCACCTAATAAAAAATATTCTTTTGCTTTGGTTTTATCGTTCTCGAGACAACCTAAAGTATAACAAGCATTGAAATTGCCGGCTTTAACGGAGTTTCTGTACCATTGTATAGCAGCTTTTCGACACTTTTTTACACCATCACCAAAAAGATAATTGGTTCCTGTCCAGTCCATCGCTTCTGCATGTCCTAGCATGGCTGCTTTTAGATAATATTTAAATGAGTTTTTTTTACCATCTTCAGTTTTGTCAAAACTGTCATAAAGACGTCCAAGTTGGAAAGCAGCTTCTACATTATTTTTTTCCTTAGCCATGTATATAAATAGATGCATTATTTCGTTTAAAATCTGATTATCAGTAGAAATGAACGTATAGTCATACTTTTTAGCACAATATTGTCCTAATTTTAGTAAAATATCTTGCAATGCCGACATATTTAACGGTTGTTTTTTATTGCAATGATTAGTAAGTTGTTCACAAAGACTGTTAGCGAGTGTTTGGATATCAGTATCATTTATAGGTTGAGTCTTAAACTCAGATGTCACAATCATAGAGGATTTTTTTTCTTCTATCAAAATATTAGAAGTGTTCTTAGGTGTAACGGTTTGTTTTAGTCTCTTATTAATCATAATGCCTCTCGTAACTGTATTATTAAAGATGAAAGAGTGAATCGTACATAATATTATTTGATTATGGCAATAGTCACCAGTGTTATCTTACACTAATATCAAGTGCAATTAAAAAATAAACTATGTCAATAGTAATTGATGTTTGCCGCAAAAAAAAATAGGACATTCGTTTTAAAAAGGTTGATATGAGGTGGGGTAATATGTTAATTCTTTTCATGCACTGCTTCCTGCTGGTTGGCGTCATTTTTTCCTTATCTCTGGGGAGAAGCATTGTATCAACTTATTTAGAGTTTTTTCCTTTAATTTAACCTAAATTCGGCAGTAGGAATGGCATAAAATGAAAATATCAAGGATGAATCAATGAAAAACAAGAATAATGCTAGAAAAAAAGCACAAAGGTCTTTATCCGATTTTGAATCGGACTTATATAAAAATGCTTATCATGACTCCGATTACCAACATACGATTAAATTTTATTTCTCGAATCATTTTTCACGCATTCATGCTGAATTAGAAAATTTTGGCAATGAAGTCACAAATCGATTAGAACCATTAGCCAATGAAAATAACTTATCATGTAATCTACCTAGAATTGAGAAATATAATCCTGTTGGTGAATGCATTGATCACATCATTCATCATCCTACGTATGAAGAAGCAGGTAAGATTATTTATAAGACTGGTTTATTAAAAAAATTAGCTCATTCAGGTTTGTTGGAATGTTTATCTTTTTTCTTTTTAGCTTCACAGGCGGGTGAGGCAGGGCATAATTGTCCTATTGCTTGTTCTGCGGGAATGATTCGTGTGTTACAAAAAATCGCACCTTTTCCTGGAAAGGATTATTATCTTGAGCGGTTAACAGATCATGATTTTGCAACGAATTTTACTGGTGCGCAGTTTTTAACGGAAATACAAGGGGGATCTGATGTGGCTCTTAATACAACATATGCCCTTCAGGAAAAAGACAATATTTGGCGTATCTATGGAGAAAAATGGTTTTGCTCAAACGCTGGTGCTGATTTATTCTTTATAACAGCACGCTTCGACCAAGAAATTTCAGGCACAAAAGGTCTAGGTTTATTTCTCATCCCCGCGAAATGGCAAGGCAATAAAAATCATTTCATGTTACGACGATTAAAAAATAAAATAGGTACCCGTTCAATGGCCACAGCAGAAATAGACTTTCAGGGTGCCTATGCATTTCAAATAGGTTCAAATGAAGAGGGATTTCATTTTGTGATGAATGATGTGTTACATTTATCACGATTATTTAATGCAGTATGTGTATTAGGCATGGTAAGACGTGCATATCATATTGCTCTTTCTTATGCGAAACACCGTGTTGTATTTTCAAGTCCTATTATTCATTATCCACTTGTCCTAGAAAATTTAGCACGTATTAAATCAGAAAATACTGCAATGATTTCAGCTATATTTGCTACTGCAAAATTACAGGATGATCATGATAAAAATAAATTAAGCAATGAAACTTCATTATTATTAAGATTATTGGTCAATTTACAAAAATATTTTTCGGCATTATTGTCTTTTGACCATATTCACCGATGTATCGATGTGCTTGCTGGTAATGGTATGATTGAAACATTTTCTCCTTTACCGCGATTACTTCGTGACTGTATGGTATGCGAGAATTGGGAAGGTACGCATAATGTACTAAGAATGCAAATATTTAAAGATATTTTTAAATATAATATTGATAAAATTTATTTAGCATTTATACATGATGAAATTAAAAAAATACAGCAGTGTCAACAATCACACATATTAATAAAAAAATTAAATATGCTTGAAAAAGAATTACAACATTTTCGGCAAAAAGAAATCGATTTGCAAACATTGCATATTCGTTTTATTGTAGATTCTATGGCGCATTTGTATTGCGCATTGAAATTATTAATAGAAGCGTTAGACCAAAATAAATCATCATCTACTTCTAAGCTAGATTGT
>Ga0207083_1097_pt1 | contig 13708 bp, 8 predicted proteins | sample Alteio_BWMinHeat_57_FD_153516 | JGI IMG/M metagenome (GOLD analysis project Ga0207083, IMG submission 153516) | Enriched cells from forest soil in Barre Woods Harvard Forest LTER site, Petersham, Massachusetts, United States -... | ecosystem: Environmental > Terrestrial > Soil > Temperate forest >... | reverse complement strand
CATTAGCGCTAGGCGTTGATATTGCAGGCCATCCTATGGTGGTTGATTTGGCTAAAATGCCGCATTTATTAGTCGCGGGAACAACGGGTTCAGGTAAATCCGTAGGTATTAATGCCATGATCTTAAGTTTACTGTTTAAAGCAACACCAGAACAAGTGCGTTTGATCCTGGTGGATCCTAAAATGCTGGAGTTATCTGTTTATGATGATATTCCCCATTTATTGACGCCTGTCGTGACGGATATGAAAGAAGCGGCAAGTGCTTTGCGATGGTGTGTTAATGAAATGGATCGACGGTATCGTCTAATGGCATCTCTCGGCGTTCGTAATTTAGCGGGATTTAACGCGAAAGTGGCTGAAGCCGCCGAACGGGGTGAACCGTTAAGTGATCCATTATGGAAGCCAAATGATTCCATGGACACAAAAGCGCCGACGCTGAATGCATTACCTTATGTGGTTGTGGTGATCGATGAGTTAGCCGACATGATGATGGTTGTCGGTAAAAAAGTCGAACAGCTGATTGCTCGTATTGCACAAAAAGCACGTGCAGCCGGTATTCATTTGATTTTGGCCACACAACGACCATCGGTGGATGTGTTAACAGGATTGATAAAATCAAACATACCGACCCGAATTTCATTTCAAGTGTCCTCAAAAATAGATTCACGGACTATTCTTGATCAACAGGGTGCAGAGCAATTATTAGGTCATGGGGACATGTTGTTTCTAGCACCGGGAACAGGGGCTCCATTACGGGTGCATGGTGCATTTGTCGATGATAAAGAAGTGCATCGTATTGCTGATGATTGGCGTGCGCGGGGTCAACCTGAGTATATTGAAGAAGTGACGCTTACTACTGGCGATGGTATAGACGGTACCTTGGGTGAAGAAGGCCAAATGACAGAAGACATCGATCCTTTGTATGATCAAGCCGTTGAGTTTGTTCTGCAAACCCGTAAAGCCAGTATATCATCTGTGCAACGACGATTAAAAATTGGATATAACCGAGCGGCACGACTCATCGAAGAGATGGAACGAACCGGGATAGTGGGGCCCTTAGAGGGGGGATTTAGAGATGTATTGGTCTCGTCCGCAGAAGAAAATCTGTAACTTTTAAAAATACCGACGCCTCGCCGTTTGACCACGGGGTCCAGAAAACGTCGAAAACATGTAAAGGAGATACAATGAAAAAAATAACGTTATTTCTGTGTCTGGTTTGGGCGCAAGTTGTATTTTCAGACACAACGAGTGAAGCATTGCAAGCCAAATTAAATGCGATTAAAACGATGACAGCTTCCTTTCATCAGGTTGTGAGTGTGAAATATCGAGAAATATCTCGTTCATCTGGAACAATGGCATTGGCACGGCCTGGGCATTTTCGTTGGGAAACGAAGCGACCCATGGCACAATTAGTATTGGCTGATGGTCAACATTTGTGGGTATACGATGTCGATTTAGAGCAAGTGTCGGTCAGGAAGCAAGAGAAGGGCTTGGGAGGAACGGCAGGATTATTTTTGAGTGATAATAGTAATGCCATTACGCGCGATTTTAATGTGACTGCATCAGGTAAAGAGGATAGCATGACGTTTGACTTGAACGCAAAATCAAATAAAGCGAATTTTCAACGGGTAAAATTAGTATTTACTGGGGATATCTTGTCGTGTATAGAGCTTTTTGATCCCTTAGGCCAACAAACAAAAGTCAAATTAAGCCATATTCAAAACAATCTACCCTTGTCCTCAGATTTGTTTAAATTTAAACCGCCGAAAGGTGTGGATGTGGTAAAACAATGAACTTTCTCAATGACACCCTGAATTATCCATTGGCGGAGTCATTGAGACCCAGTGCATTGGATGATGTTATTGGCCAACAGCATTTATTAGGACCTGGAAAACCCTTAAGATTAGCCTTTGAGTCCGGTAAACCGCATTCAATGATTTTGTGGGGCCCCCCAGGTGTGGGTAAAACAACCCTAGCTCGATTAATGTCTACTGCGTTTGATTGTGAATGGTTAGCCTTATCAGCCGTTTTTTCAGGCGTTAAAGACATTCGTGCTGCTATGGAACAAGCGGAAGCTTATCGATCCTTAAAACGAGCGACCCTTTTATTTATAGATGAAATACATCGTTTCAACAAATCCCAACAAGATGCATTGCTTCCTTACACCGAGTCAGGATTGGTGACTTTTATTGGAGCAACCACAGAAAATCCGTCTTTTGAGGTTAATTCAGCGTTATTGTCTCGAGCACACGTTTATGTTTTGCAAACGTTGTCTGAGGATGAACTTGAACAATTGTTAAATCGCGCACAAACCCATGTTTTCCCTCAATTGGAATTTGATCGTGATGCCAAAGACGGATTGATCATGTCTGCCGATGGTGATGCTCGTCGTCTTCTTAATTTATTGGAGCAAATTCAAATAGCGGCAGAAGCCAAGGGAGTAACCTGTATTGATGGAGCGCTTGTAAATCATACGTTGACATCAAAGATACGTCGATTTGATAAAAATGGGGATAGTTTTTATGATCAGATTTCAGCCTTGCATAAATCAGTACGAGGCTCAAACCCTGATGCAGCCCTTTATTGGCTGAGCCGCATGCTGGATGGTGGGGCCGAGCCTAGTTATCTTGCTCGTCGTATCATTCGTATGGCATGGGAAGATATCGGCCTTGCTGATCCCCGAGCGATGCAGTTAGCTAATGATGCAGCGGCCACTTATGATCGTCTCGGTTCTCCCGAAGGTGAATTGGCTTTAGCGCAAGCGGTTATCTATTTGGCCGTTGCACCTAAAAGTAATGCTGGTTATAAAGCGTTTCAGCAGGCTCAACAATTTGTAAAAAAAGATAAAACCCGAGAAGTGCCTCCCCATTTACGTAATGCGCCCACAGCTCTCATGAAAAAAATCGGTCATGGTCAGAGTTATCGCTATGCACATGATGAACCTCATGGGTTTGCAGCGGGTGAAAGTTACTGGCCTACCGGTATGCAAGAACCAAATTGGTATCAGCCTGTGGAACGTGGTTTGGAAAGTAAAATAGCTAATAAAATGGAATTTTTGCGTAAACTTAACGAACAACGTTAAAATATAAAAAAAGCTAGGGGCCATTGACAATTGTTTTTTGAAAACTCTTTAGAATGCCTACGTACCGTGGCTTGTCCACGGTATCCAGAGATCTACTGGATGGCGCGGACAACCCCGCGAATAAATCGTGGGGGCGCCACGTAGGTCTTATAGAGCAATGTCAACAGATCAAAGGAAGAAAGCTAAACATTGATTGCAACTCAACAAAGGCCTTCATGAGTACAAAGAAACGTGATGTACAGATGAACCAACAAGCCGTTCGGGAACAGATAGGCCTTTATCAACTGTTTCTGCGTGGTTGTGCGCTATTGATAAAAAAATGTTGGATGCCTTTAGCTATCTTCATGATATGTATCGCTATCCTGTTCAGTGTGTTTCGAGCGTTAACTCCTTGGGCTAAACAGTACAAAGGAGATGTTGAAAAACATTTATCTACCCTTATGGGACAGCCCGTGGTGATTAACAGCATGGAAACCAGTTGGTATTGGTTTCAGCCCGTATTAAAACTCAATCAAGTAGTTTTTTCTGATAAACAAGATCGCGTATTAAAATTAGATAAGTTGTTGGTGGGAATTGATTTATTTAGTTCAATTTGGCATTGGCACATTCAACCAGGTATTCTTTTTGTTGATGATGTACATTTAACGATTAGACAAACGAATGATCATTGGGACATTGATGGATTGCGGGGAAGTAATCAGCCTGTCACTTTAAATCCAGATGTCTATTTGCCCGTCATCAGTTGGTTGTTAACCCAAGAAAAAATAATTGTAAAAAATGTGAATGCCATCGTTCATTTGAATGATGGTTCATTATTGCCATTTACGTCTTTGAATTTAACGGCCGTAAATTATAATGGTCATTATCGATTAAAAGGTACGGCTAAACTGGCACAAACGGTGCCAACGGATTTGCTAATACTGGCGGATATGAAATTAAATCCCTATGCACCTAATAAAGTGAGTGGGCAGATTTACGTCTCTGTGCAACATTTTATATTGACGCAATGGCAACGGTTTTTTCCAACGATGCCTTATCACTTAGACAATGGGAAAGGCCGTTTCCAAGTATGGATAGACATTGCGAAAGGCCATGTTGCTGGTCTACAAACAAAACTAAAATTGCATGATCTTGCTTGGCGCTCACAAGGTCATTCCAATCCAAAAATGATACAAACGTTAGGGGCTAACTTAGCATGGGTGCCCTCACGTGATGGATGGCAACTGAGTGGTGATAAAATTAACCTTCGAGCAGGAGGAGTCACATGGCCAGAAAATGCAATACTCGTAAATTATGATCAAGCGAAACAGGGTTATCGTTTGTTTGTTAAAAAAATCTTAATTGAACCGTTACTATTGTTAGATATTGATTGGCCGGACGTGATGCAACCTGTATTGGCGCTCAAACCCCAAGGACAACTCGAAAGTACACAAATAGGAATCAGCTTGGGCAATATCGATCACGTTTTAACCCGGTTTAATGAATTGAGCTGGCAAGCTCAACAGGGTTACCCAGCGGTTAGTCATCTTTCTGGTGTACTGAGCTGGCATCCATCGAGTGGCCATTTAGAGATTGATGGGGAACAGACGGTGGTGGCACCGCCGGATCTTAAACCTGTCACATTCAATGCAGTTAATGCGGCTTTTGAATGGAAAGTGTTAACCGATGGTTTGCACATTGATATACAACGCTTGATTTTGAGCCATCCTGATTTGTTGTTTAAAACAAGAGGGACTATTGAGGGCTTCCGTTCTTTTACTGCTTCTCATGTACAATTGACCGCGGACTTTTTAGCCCATGATGCCACAGAATGGTTAACGTACCTTCCATCGAAGGATCTAAAGGTTAAATTGGATCATTGGTTAAAGCATGATATCAAACGAATTGAAACGGCAAATGGACAACTCCTTCTGAATGGCAATTGGGCTGATTTTCCTTTCGATAATGCCTCAGGGGATTTTTCCATCGCAACCCATTTAAGTGGTGTGGATTTAGTATTTAACAAAAACTGGCCTTTAACCAGGGATATTGATGCTTATTTACGCGTCAATAAACGAACTTTAGAGACAGATATCGTGCAAGCTTTAATTATTAAAGGTGTTCCGGTCAAACAAGTGAACTTACGCATCGATGATTTGGGTCTAGATAAAGAAACACTGTTAGTCCACGGACAATTGGAGGCGCCTGCAAAGAAGTTTATGACATATATTGGCGTTTCACCCCTTCGAAGTCATTTAGCCAAATTACAAACATTAGACATGGGCGGACAATTAGGATTGGATTTACGTTTAGAGATTCCTCTATACCCTGAAAATGATAATGTTTTAGCTCATGGGGAAGTGACTTTCAATCATAACCCGGTGACATTTCACTATGTTTTAAATGACATAAAACTGGAAGATGTATCAGGTTCATTAATATTTGACGAAAAAGGTGTTAACGATAGCCAATTAAATGCACTTTTATTGAGTGAACCCGTTCGTATGCATATTCAATCGGTAAGTTCACCAAAACCCGCTACCGAACTAACGATAGGGGGTCATACCACCATTGGTAAATTACGTAAAAAATTCAATGTACCTGTCATCCCTTTTATCAAAGGAGGATTGGATATTGAGGGTAAATTAACGCTGACGGATGATCCTAATGATTTAGATAACCTAAGATTAACGTCATCGTTGAATGGCGTAAGTATTGATCTGCCAAAGCCTTTTGGTAAAATCAGCCAAGAGTATGCTGAATTAATCACTAATATTGACTTTAATGCTGAAAAAACCCTCCGATTACAGCTCAACTATGATAATCGTGTAAGTACTGATCTACAATTTATTGCTTCAGACAATGGATTTGTATTGAAAGGTGGTGAGGTTCGCTTTGGAGGTGGACAATCCCTTGTGAAAAAGCAAGCAGGGATACAGGTAGTTGGTGCGTTGGATTCTGTTGATGTTCAGGAATGGCAAGAATGGATGTCCAAATTTTCAACTACACCGACATCGCCAACCTTTTTTGAGAGCATCAAGCGGATTACTATGAGGGTGGGTCAAGTTATTTTATGGGGTGAAAATTACCCAAAAGTTTCAATTGATGCCAGTAGATTATCTCCAGATGTATGGAGTTTAAAATTGGATCAACCTGACATGGTTGCCAATTTAAAATACCAAGTGCCTACAAACGCTATTTCTGGGCATTTTGATCGACTTTACCTTAAAAAATCCGTTTTATTGGCTCAGGCTAAAAAAACAACCCTAACAAAGATTAAACCTTCTGACATTCCGAACTTAAATGTGACGATTGATACGTTCAAGTTAGACGAAACGAATTTGGGAAATGTCGCCATCAATTCGACAAGTACTGAAGAAAATTGGCAACTCAATGCATGCACGATTATCTCACCTGCCTATCAATTGGCGATGCAGGGCAATTGGAAGCAGACAGGATCAACAGATGTGACGCATGTGCAAGGTGAGGTACAACTCAGTAAATTGTCTGATACTTTAAAGATATTTCATATCGCACCTGTGGTTGAGGCTAAAAAGGGGAACATTGAGTTTGATGGCACATGGCCTGCGGCCATGAATGATTTTGCATTATCAATAGTCAATGGAAAGTTATCCATGAATTTACAAGACGGGCGTATCACGCATTTTAGTCCTGAAACGGAAGAGAAATTGGGTTTAGGAAAATTACTCAGTATATTGAGTTTGCAAACAATACCGCGTCGTCTTAAATTAGATTTTAGCGATCTATCGAAAGAGGGGTATAGTTTTGATGTGTTTAAAGGGCATTTTACCATTAAAAATGGTGTGTTAAATACGAGTGATAGTTATTTAGATGGCCCGGTTGCTTATGCAAGTATGAAGGGTAGTATTAACGTGATTAAACAATTGTATAACGTAGATTTGCATATTTCACCGCACATTACTGCAAGTTTACCGATTGTTGCAACCATTGCAGGAGGGCCTATTGCGGGAATAGCCACGTGGGCTGCCAGTAAAATTATTAGTCAAAGTATGCAAACGGTGACAGGATATACCTATAAGGTCACCGGTCCATGGTTAAATCCCGATCTAAAGCAAGAGAGTATTTTTAAAAAGCAAGTCAAGTAGTTGTTTGAAACGTAAATCAAATTTAGGCAGTTCTAAGCAAAAATCAGGTTTTGCTTGGACTTTGGAAGATCTACGAGCTAATGTATAAAAATACTGGTTAATTGTGCTTTTCGATTGCGTAGTATAGACACCATCTGAAAATAATATAGGATATTTAATCATGTGGGCTGCATTAATTAAACGATACTGGCAGGTTAGTATTTTCAAAAAAACGCCTGATCAAACGCCTTACTCATGGTTTTTATTGATTATTATAGCGTTGTTTTATTATGCCTTAGTGATGATGCAATGGACGATTGCAGAAGTAGAGCAAGCTTCACCACTCCGTGGTGGCTTGTTGGTTGGTGTGTTATTCATTTTATCTTATGCCTTATATACGTTTGCTCTGTTGTTTGTTTTTCGTGTTGCAAGTCGTTTAGTCCAAACATTGTCCTGTTTATACGCTGGACATGCTGTTGTGCATGTGTTTGCCTTGCCAATGCTCTTATTGTCACCCTGGTTAATAAGTGCAAACATGTTGGAACCTATGATGAGGTTTGTGAGTATTATCTATTTAATTGCAACGTTGATGTTGACCGTTTGGCAATTTATGGTGTCCGTTCATATTTATAAACATGCGTTAGGAGTAGATTATTTGGCAGCTGTTTTGGCAAGTATTGGCTTGTTAGCTTCTAATATACTTACGATTTCATTTTGGCGATAAGCATATGCATTTACATATATTAGGATTGAGTGGCACTTTCATGAGTGCTCTAGCATTGATAGCGAGGGAAGCGGGTTTTCATGTTACAGGGAGTGACGCACATTGCTATCCCCCCGTCAGTGATTTACTTATGGCTAATGGTATTGTATGGACGGAGGGTTATGAGGACAGTACGCAAGCACTCAAAGCCGATTGTGTCATTGTTGGTAATGCAATCAAGCGAGGCATGCCTGTGATTGAGGCAGTTCTTGATGCTCACCAACCCTACATTTCTGGTCCACAATGGCTAGCGGAAAATATATTACATCACTACCGCGTGATAGCCATTGCAGGAACTCATGGAAAAACCACCACAACATCCATGATCGCGTTTATTCTTCATCAAGCAGGTTTACAACCAGGATTTCTTATTGGGGGTGTTGCCAGTGATTTCAATACCAGTGCTTGTTTAGGCAAAGGTCAATGGTTTGTCATTGAAGCCGATGAATATGACAGTGCTTTTTTTGATAAACGACCCAAATTTATGCACTATAGGCCGGAGGTTGCAGTTCTAAATAACTTAGAGTTTGATCACGCAGATATTTATGCCGATCTCGCCGCAATTCAGCAACAGTTTCATTATTTTTTAAGGACCATCCCTTCATCAGGTTTAGTGATAAAACCTCGGGATGATAAATCGTTGAATGAGGTTCTAATGCGAGGTCAATATAGTCATCTCGAAGAATTCGTATTATCTGGCGATGCTGTTTGGCGAGCTCAATTGTTGGATGACTCTGGCCAGTCCTTCAATGTGTATCAGCATCAGCGATTGGTAGCGACCGTAGAGTGGTCCTTAATGGGTGCGTTTAATGTTGAAAATGGTCTTGCAGCCATTGCCGCCAGTGTGAGAGCAGGTGTACAACCGTTAGAAGCGGCAGCGGCATTAGAGAAATTTACACCGGTAAAACGTCGATTGGAAGTGAGGTCGAATCGTTATGGGGTTACTGTGTATGATGATTTTGCCCATCACCCAACGGCCATTGGCAAAACATTACATGCCTTAAAACAAAGTAAGTGGCATCAACGTATTTTTGTTGTGTTGGAATTTGCTTCTTACACCATGCGCACAGGAGTACAAGCGGACGACATGGCGAAAGCGCTCACCCCTGCCGACGGTGTTTTTGCATTAAATGCTAGCGAATTTTGTTTAACAGAGGTCGCCACAAAATGGAGCTGCCCTTACCAGATTTTGTCTTCTACATCAGCCATTATTGATGCAGTAATTGGAATGGTTTCAGCAGGCGATGCAGTGTTGATAATGAGTAATCGTGGTTTTGAAAACATTCATCAACGTTTGATAGACCATATTGATGCAAAATTTGGACACATTACCACGCAACAATAAATGGATGTGTCATGCTAATGGAGAGCGAATAATGGTATATATTCCACCATCGTATGAACAATTGCAGCAGTCCACGTTAGAATTACAACAAATTTTTAATAAAGCAACAAATCGGTATGAACCACCATCGTATGACATTCTGCTCGATAGAATTTTGAAAATGCAAAAAAATTATTGTATCCATGTGAAAAAAAAGGGAAATCGTTTTTATGCTACAAAACCTGATCCTGATCGAGAAGAAGAAATAGCATGTATTACACGTTTGATCGATAGTTTTCCAGAAACAAGCCCAGGATCACTCAAACGTCACTATGTACATAACATTTTATTAGGTGCTTTGTTCTATCGTTATAAGGCGATTGAAAAATCCTATCGTGAATCATACTCCGAATATTTACGAATCAGTGATAAAAGGTGCAGTGCTTTATATCTGACGATTGAAGAAATGCTTGGATTGCAGACTGATCGAGGCAGTTCAATTGATTCTTTGAGTGTTGCCACGTGTTGTCGAGCGTATTTTGAACATTTGCGATCAATCGATCTCAAAAAACAATCCCTGTATGTACGTCCAGAAGAAGTTAAATTTTTTACTAATCTAGAGGCACAGATTGACAGGGCTGAAAGCGACTCTAGAGGTGTGGCGGAGCAAATGAATTGCCTTGAGAGTATTCAAGCGATAGCTGATCTATTAAACAAAACCCATCGAGAAGTAAGATTAGGTTTGGATTCATTATCAACAGGTTTGACTAAAGCATTGTTGACGAAGGAGGTCCTGTCAAGAGAAGAGATTATCAAAATTTTGCACGCCACTGATTTATCCCCCTTAGTAAAAGCGATGATTGATTATCTGATTTCCGATGATAAAACCTTGAATAAACCAGATGAACCTCTTTTAGTAGAAAAAATGATAGAGGATTTTATGGAGGAAATGAAACGTAATTTGACCGTATACAATCAATATACATTACTCGGAGCATATGTCATGATGCTCAAGAAAATCCCTGCCGAGCAAACCGGTTTGAAAAAAACACTTAACATTGCCATGAATGCAGCCAGTATTCGCAATGCATTAGATGAGGATGCACGTACTCAATCCATCTGTGCGCTTAATGATTATTTAATGCTACCAGGTATGCGAGAATTAAATGCGAATGGTTTGCAGAATTATGAAGCAATGAAATGTGAGCTTCGTCTGCAAGTCAGTGAGTTTCATAGTATTGAGGATTTGACAACATCGGCAGCTGCGTTTGATTAATAAAGGAATGACATGAAAACATTTGTGGATTACTTTTGTTCAATATTATTGTTGAGTTCTTTAATTTTAGTAGGCTGCACACAAGGCGTGTTTGTGGTTGGAGGATCAGATAACAATGGCAATTTTCTCGCGACAGCGGAAGTGTATGATCCGGCTTCTGGGACATTTATAACGTCACGTGCAACGATGAGCACTGGGCGCCTTACCGCTACGGCAACTACGCTTGCAAACAACACCAGTGTTCTTGTTGCTGGTGGCCAAGGCCCGACATCACTAAAGACCGCAGAAATTTATCAATCAATTGGAGATTCATTTACATTGACACCCGGTTCTTTAAATCATGTTCGAGTGGCCCATACGGCAACTTATCTTGATCCTGCTGTTGTTGATGCGTTAGGAGGCCAGGTGTTGATTGCTGGGGGTGATGAATTTTCTGTTACCGGGACTGCCGAAGTTTATGATCCCTCTGCCAATGCCTTTACCGAGACCGGAAATATGACTTCACCGCGCATCCAGCATACGGCTGTATTGATTTCGCATTGTGGTTGTGCAGCGGATGGAAGTGTACTCATCATCGGAGGATATGATAATAACTTTAACGTACTTTCCTCTGCAGAATTGTATGATCCCGTTACAAAAAAATTTACTGCAACCGGAAAGATGCATAGTCCGAGATTTCGACATACGGCAACATTATTAAATAATGGCATGGTACTTATTACAGGGGGAGCATATAAAATGTCATCTGAAGATAACATCAATCCCGCATTAAACACCGCAGAATTGTATAATCCAAAAACAGGAATGTTCACTCTCACCCATTCAACCATGACTGCTTACCGTGAAGCACATGCAGCAAGCCTTTTGCATGATGGAACTGTGTTGTTAACCGGTGGGCAAGATAACCACTTTCTCATTGAAAACACGGCTGAATTATTTAACCCTACGACGGGTACTTTTAGTTCCACAAGCTCAGAAGGCTGCGCAGGGTCACCTCCTCCAGCAGGTTGCATGTCATCTGGTCGTGATTTTCATCTTTCACAGACGTTGCCTGATGGCCGAGTATTGATTGCGGGTGGTGTAAATAGTGCATTTTCCACGATTGCGACCGCTGAAATCTACAATCCTGCAACCCAATCATTTACCCCGACGGGAAATATGTCAATTCCTCGGAGTGGAGCTGCAGCCAGCATGGTTCTTTCGGGGTTGTCCTAAAAAAATTAAAAAACCAGCAAATTATCGTAAATCTCAAAATGATTTTTTAGGATGAACTATACTATTTAAAACGTCAGATATCTTTTTATAGGGAGATAACATGAAGCAATCTATCGGTTTTTTGATGGTGTTGGCTACATTGGGGATAGAAAGTGGGGTTTATGCACAGGTTTCGCCGTTGCCTCCGTCGGCAGATACTGCAAGCATGCGGGGTGCGGAGAAGAGTAGATTCGTTCCGAGAGAGGAATTTAGAACATGGTTCTCAAGAACATCACTTGAAAGGAGGTCTCAAATAGATGCCCTACTAGATGCCCTACAAAGTGACAATGCTCAAGTAGATGTACCTCTCTTTTACCAAGATATATCTGATCCAAGAATGTTAGATTTAGTGACGAGTTCATTTCTGCAAATCCCTAAAGCACGCAAGGTTATGCGTGATTTACCACGAGACAAATTAGTTGACAGAATACGATTGCTACTAGCCTACCCCACACCAAATTTTATGGATGAAGATAAAATCGGTTTGGCTGGAAACCTTAGTGCTTTAGCATTATTTGCAAACATACCTAAGGATGAACATTTAGAAACAGAATTAGCTCTAAGTATTGATGAGATTCGTATGATGGGGGAAAGGATTAGAGTGGGATCTGAGGCGTTTACTAGGCGCAAGAATTCCTATGGTGTTTGGGCTGATGGACTAAATACGCAGTTTGGTTTTCCTATGGTAGGGCTTGCCTTATTCACACAGGATCGTTCAGATATTTATCGAGATTGGTTACAAGCACAATATTATGCAAGAGATACTAGAGGTCTCCCTGTTGCCAAGGAACCATTACCGTTTCTTCGAGGATTAGGGAATGGAAAAATAGGGAGTTTTTTATTGATTAACGCAGCGATGAGGCCAGGCAAACGGAGTGAGCCATTAGTTTTGCAAAAACTCTTAATGGCTTTGGCAAGCAATAACTATGGGCGAGACGCATTGAGTCGTGTACCAAAGACAACATCAATCGTTTGGGTGAAAAAAATGGCTCAAGATAAAAAAGAAATACCGGGTATAGGGCTTGTTTATGTTACTCTCCTACTTAATTCAGGCGTCAACGGTAGTAGAGACTTAGATAAATACTTCTCTCCTAAGGAGGCTTTAGCTATAGACAGTAGCATAAAAGAGACAGGACATGTTGATGATGAAAGCCAGAGTCTTGCATTGGCTATATTCAACGCAAAGGTATCTAAAGAAGCCAAAGAAAAGCTTTGGAAGAAAATTAGAAAATTATCTGACCCCAAGACGGATAGGGTTTCTATTGACGCTTTTAAAGATGTACCCGAAGTAACGGTCATTTTTGATGAACTCAGAAAGACTCCCATTGGAAAGAGAATACTCCTGCAAGAGAAGCTTCGGGTGAGGGAAATGATTTTACATTTGCCATCGGAACGCCCTGAAGAAATGCAAGCGAGAAGACGAGTTTTAGATGTTATTGACCTTGAAGAAATTGTTCCTAAAAGTAACATTGAGCATGGACATAGACATTAAAAAATAGTCAACCAGACCGGAGTATATTGCCCTATAGAGCAATATACTCCGGTCTTGCTTTTCATACCTGTTGATGGGTAGCTGTTCCACCTTACACTCAACCAAGCATAGCGAGCATCGGTGCTAAGAAAAACTGATTCATTTTTTATGTTCAAATTTCAAATGCTCATCTGACCAAGAAGCGATCACTGACTCACCGGGTTTAAACGTACCTGTCAATAATGCTTGTGCTAACGGGTTCTCTAATTTTTGTTGAATGGTTCGTTTTAAAGGTCTAGCACCATAAACGGGATCAAACCCGGCTTCCGCCAAATGCTCCAGGGTTTTATCTGTGAGGGTTAATGTGATGTCTTGACTTTGCAAGCGGTGTTTTAACTGTTCAATTTGAATGGCGGCAATGTTGGCAATTTGATCTTTGGTCAGGGAATGGAAG
>Ga0207083_1094_pt1 | contig 13980 bp, 12 predicted proteins | sample Alteio_BWMinHeat_57_FD_153516 | JGI IMG/M metagenome (GOLD analysis project Ga0207083, IMG submission 153516) | Enriched cells from forest soil in Barre Woods Harvard Forest LTER site, Petersham, Massachusetts, United States -... | ecosystem: Environmental > Terrestrial > Soil > Temperate forest >... | reverse complement strand
ATCGCGGTAGAGATCGGCGAGATGCGCCTTTAAATCCTCGAAGGATTCACCCTGCGTGTGGTAATCAGGAAATTCATCCAAGTACCCAAGCCAAGCATCGTCATCCTGCCAAAATGTAAAGGCCATCGTCTTCATGGTGTTAATTTGTCACGAAGACGGCCGCTCGCAAGGGTTTTTTTACGGCTTGGCCGTTTGCACGTTTTGGACGGTGACCGTGGAGGCGCCGATGGTGGGGCGTTGACCTTTGTGCCACCAGAGTATCAGGGCGCTGGCGATAAAGATGGACGAATAGGTGCCAACGACAATTCCGACCAGGAAAGTGAACGCAAAGTCATTGATGACGCCGCCACCAAAGACGTATAAGCAGGACGTGGCGATGAAAACCGTGCCACTGGTAATGATGGTCCGGCTCAGGGTCTGGTTGAGCGAGAGGTTGATGATCTCGCGAAACGAGCCGCGAACGCCGAGCCTCAATTGCTCGCGGATACGGTCAAAAATGACGATTTTGTCGTTGATGGAAAAGCCGATGATGGTGAGCACGGCAGCGACAACGGTGGCATTGAATTGCCGGCCGGAAAGGTAGTTGGCAAGGCAATAGCAGCCCACCGCGAACAGCACGTCGTGCAGCACCGCCACCACGGCCGCCGCGGCGAACAAGAACTCATACCGGAGCGCCACGTAAAACAATATGCCCAGGAGGGCAAAGAAGCAGGCAATGACCGCCGACTGCTGGATTTCCTTGCCGAGCGAGGCCCCCACTTGCTGGTGGCCAATCGCAACAAATTTTGCCTGCGGCAATCCCGTCTTGAGCGCCGTGTCCACCTTGCTGGCAGAGCCGCTGGAAGTGGTGACGCTCAAGGTCTGCTGGTTTCCGCTCGTTTGATATTGGATTTGCGCATCCTTTTCGCCAATGGGCGTCAACACCGCGCGAATGTCCTTTTCATCGTATTTTTGCGAGAAGGTGAAAGTGGTGCTGTCGCCGCCGAGGAAATCAATGCCGAACAACTTTTCGCCGCGCGTGATGCCGAACCCAAGCGAGGCAATGGCGAACAGGGTTGTGGCGACCGCCAGGGGCGTGGCGAACTTCATGAAATCAATTTTCGCGCTGCGGATAAAATGAAACATGTACAAGGAACTGATCCAATTGCGGTCCACCAAGAAGTTGAAAATGAGCCGCGTTACGACGAGGGCGGTGAACAAGCTGGCCGCCACACCGATGGTGAGCGTGACGCCGAAGCCCTTGATTTCGCCGGTGCCCATGATGATGAGGATGATGGACGAAATCAGCGTGGTGACGTGGGAATCGAAGATGGTGCCGAAGGCGCGGGCGTAACCGGCCTCGATGGCTCCGCGCAACGATTTGCCCTTGGCGAGTTCCTCGCGGATGCGTTCGTAAATCAGCACGTTGGCGTCCACCGCCATGCCCACGGTGAGCACGCCGCCCGCAATGCCCGGGAGCGTGAAGGTGGTGCCGATGGAGCACATGACGCCGAGCAAAATAATGACGTTTATGATGAGCGCGACGTTGGCCGCCAGCCCGGCCAACAGGTAATAACCCAGCATAAACAGGGAGACGAAAGCGACGCCGTAAATCGAGGCGTTAATGCCGCTGCGGATGGAGTCCCGGCCCAGCGTGGCGCCGACGTCGCTCGAACTGACAATTTTCAAAGGCGCCTTGAGCGGATTTTGCAGCACGTTGGCCAGTTCATACGCGGCTTCCGGCGTGTAGCTGCCGGTAATCTGGCCGCTGCCGTTTTCAATCGCACCCTGGATGACAGGCGCGGAATACAAGTCGTGGTCCAGGATGATGGCGAGGCGATGGCCAATGTTCTCGCGGGTGGTTTCCCCAAAACGCTTTGCGCCATCGGCGGTCAAGGTAAAGTCAATTTGCGGTTCCCCCAGGTTGCCGCGGATCACGCTGGCGCTCTGGATAATGTCGCCGGCCAGCCCATTCTCCGGCGTTTTTTTGACGACGAACTGTTCGAGCTGGGACTGGTTGTTTTTCAAATGCTCGACATGTTTCAGCAATTCGTACCCCGGCGGAATGGGGTCGCCGTTGTGGATAATTTCATCACTGTTGTCGCTCACCATGCGAAATTCCAGGTAAGCGGACTTTTGAAGCTGTTCCTTCGCGCTTTCCTTGTCTGACTCCGACAGGCCGGGCAACTGGACCAAAATGCGGTTGCCGCCGGCGGATTGGATGACAGGCTCGGCCACGCCGAAACGGTCAATGCGTCTCCGCAAAACTTCAATGGCTTGTGACAGGGCGCTGGAAACATCCACGCTGTTGGTGACGTATTCGGTTTGCCCCGAACTGGCATTGGTCCTGGTTTCAATGTTCACCAGTTTGGAGGTGTCCATCTCCATCAGGAACGACGTGCCGCCTTGCAAGTCAATGCCGAGCTTGATTTTGCCCGCGCCGTCGGCCTGGAGACGGTTCAATATATAGGTGTTTGGGTAAATCTGGTTGTCCGCGCCGCCGATGAACGGAAAATATCTTTTCAAATCGTTGGTGCCGGTGGCAATTTGCAGCGCCACAAATTCATTGTTCGTGCCGGCCTGTTTCAACGCGGCGGCGCGGTCCAGAATGCCCCTGAAGGCGGCGTCCTGGTTTTGCGCGCGGCTGGCGAACTGCTCCGTCAAGGGCCGCGAAGTGGGCGGGTACATTTCCATAAACGCCCAGGCGATGATGACGAGGACGAGGATGAAACGGCCCATGTTGTTGGATTTATTCATGGCAAATCAGGAAGTGGTCGTGGTGCTGGCGTCGTCGGCGCGGATTTCGGTGATGGACGCCTTGGTGACTTCAAATTTCGCGTCGCCGGAGCGCAGGGTAACCGTGTTGTCCTTGTCCTTGACCGTAACGACGGTGCCCACGATGCCGGCGCTGGTGATGACCTTGTCGCCGGATTTAAGCGCCGAGAGCAATTTGGCCTGCTGTTTGGTGCGCTGTTGCTGGGGTCGGATGAGAATGAAATAGAAAATGACCACCATCGCCACGACTGGCAGGAAGGTGAAAAGAGGGTTTTGCTGCTGACCAGACTGGCTGCCCGCCGGCGGCGGGGCAAAAGCCAGCAATCCACTGAAAGAGTTCACGTGCATAATTCGAAAAACGGTCGGATAGTTTAGGAAAGGAGCAGGCAAAGGCAAGATATATTGGCCGGAGATTTTAGCTGTTTCAATGCCGAATGACGAATGACGAATGGGTGGTCTGGCCTGGGCCTGGTGGGGTGGAGACCAAGATTAGGATTAGGATCAAGATTAAGAAGATGAAGGGGTAACTTTCCAAAACGGACTCTGACCGCTTGCAATTGCAGGGGTGAGGGGCGAAAGTTCATTGCCATGAGGTGGGCCATTATTTTACGGAGTGCCGGTCTCCCGACCCGGCTCGATGACGCGTGCGCATACGGCGGCCCGAAGCATCTGGAGAGCGTCGCGTCCGCCACAGTTCCTGTAGCGCAGACTGGCAGTCTGCTGTTTCGCAGGTTGGCAACCTGCGAACCGTGTATCGTTCGCGCGCGCCATACATTTTCATGGCTTGCCGGCTGCCAGTCGGCGAAACAGCAGGTTGCCAACCTGCGCTACAAAGGCGGGACTCCTGCCAGCCGTGCGACCGACATTGGAAGCGGAAGCGGATCGGCGCCTGCAAACTCCGGAAAATTCCGTTTGCTTGCCTGCGCGCTTCGGCTCTTTGCGCTGGCAGGCTGTTTGTTAACGGGCATCACCTGCGCGCAGAACATCCTGGTCGCAGACAATTTGTGGCGGCTCGTGGCGCAGGAAGACACGGATGGCGACCAAAAAATCACTGTTCACGACCGGACCACGCCGTTTATCATCCGCGATGAACACGGCGCGCCCGCGCGAACGCTCACGAATTTTTATCAAATGTCCGTGCTGCTGCAGGAACTCAAGCGCGCGGACGACCAACACATACGGGACACGCTGATGGACAATTTGCAACTCGACGAGTCCGCCGTGGACCACACCCACCGGTTCATCAAGGAATATTTTTGGAACGCGCTCACGCGGCGCATTGACGCACAGCACGTGGACCAGGTGGTGAGCGATTCAAAAACCGCCGCGAAGTATGACTGCCTTTACGTGCCGGCGGCCGATGCCGCGGCGGTGAAATATTTCCGGGACATTGAAAATTCAAAGATTGGCCAGCACCGGTCACCGGCATTAAAGGTGGTTGAGCTCCCGGCGCCGGAAAAAATCACCGCGGCATTTGCGCGGAACCTGGACGGCGCGCATGGCTTGATGAGCCTGAAGATGGAACTCAACGCCGCGGGCGAGCCGGTGTGCGGCGTGCCTTATGTGGTGCCCGGCGGACGGTTTAACGAACTTTATTGCTGGGACAGTTATTTCATCGTGCTCGGCTTGTTGCAGGACGGGCGCACGGACCTGGCGCGCGGCATGGCGGACAACCTGCTCTATGAAGTGCAATATTACGGAAAAGTTCCCAACGCCAACCGCACGTATTATCTCACGCGCTCGCAACCGCCGTTCTTGACGAGCATCGTGCGGGCGGTTTTTGAATCGGGCAAAACAAACAAGGCGGACAAGACCTGGCTGGCCGGGGCGTTGAAGACGGCACTGGCGGAATACCAGAACGTATGGCTGGGCAAGGACCGGCGGGTGAAAATCGGGCGGTACGAGTTGAGCCGGTATTATGACGAGGGAGACGGCCCCTGCCCCGAGGTGGAACCAGGTCACTATGACGAACGAATTCAGCCGTGGCTGGCCAAGGCAGACCGGGAGCGCCGGCATCCTGCCGGCGGGCTGCCCCCTGCCGAAGATTCCAACTCGCCGGCTGGAAAACAGCGCTCCCAAGATGACGTGCCCCTTACGCCGTATCGCTTCTTAAATGAATATCTGTATTGCAATCTATACGCAGACCTCAAGGCCGACGGATTGTCGCTGCGTGATTTTTTCAAGCACGATCGCGCGGTGCGCGAATCCGGACACGACACGACCCATCGTTTTGATGATCGCACGGCGGATTTTGTTTCCGTGGATTTGAATTCGCTGCTTTACAAGTATGAAACCGATTTCGCGGAGCTGATTGAACATGAATTTGGCGGACAACTGCCCGTGCTGGGTGAAAACTTTCGCGATGCGAAATCCTGGCGCGAGCGCGCGGCAGCGCGGAAGGCGGCGATGATGGCGTTGATGTGGGATGAGCAGCGCGGATTTTTCTTTGACTACGATTTTGCAAAAGAGAAGCGGTCGGAATACATCAGTGCCACCGGCCTGTGGCCGCTGTGGGCAAAAATGTTCGACCCGAAAAATGCGGGCGAAATGGGCCGGGCGAAACGGGTGGCCGCATTTGGCTGCCAGAAACTGGAACAGGCCGCCGGTCTTTCGGCGACCGCGAAAGAATCCGTGGAGGCTGCGCATCGCCACGATGCCCGCCAGTGGGATCATCCGTATGGCTGGGCGCCGCACCAGATGCTGGCATGGCAGGGATTTAGAAATTACGGGCTGGATGCCGATGCCACGCGGCTGGCGTATCGGTGGCTCTACACCATTGCCAAAAACGCTCACGACTACAACGGCACCATTCCGGAAAAATACAACGTGGTCACCGGCTCGCACGAGGTTTTCGTGGAATACGGCAACGTGGGAACCAAGTTTGCGTACATCGCCACCGAAGGTTTCGGCTGGATGAATGCGTCGTTTGAAGTGGGATTGACGTTTCTGCCGCCGATGCAGACGGCGGCATTGCACCGATTGGAGCCGCCGGAACCATGAAGCATATCTTGTAGGGCACGACGTGAGGAGTGTTCACCGGGCGTATCTTGACACTGTCCTAGCTCCCTCTCCCCGCCCAAGCGGGGAGAGGGCTGGGGTGAGGGGATTCGAGCCGAAAAATTAAGAGCCTCCTCACCCCAGCCTTCTCCTCCCTCCAAGGAGGAGAGGGAGAAATCAAGAACAGTGTCAAGACGCACCCGTGCTCACCTCACCACGACTCGTCACCTCGTCGCCTACAATGTCGTTAATGGGGCATGGGCCGCGGACTTCAGTCGCCGAATCGAACCAGATACCAGGTTTCATACACGGGTTCGCGGCTGGTCAACACGGTGTTACGCTGCATTTCAAAGATAATTTTGCCGTGGTTGAGCGCCAGCCAGTCGTCGAGCTTCATGCCGTAGCGCTGAAAAATTCCGCGCGCATCCAACACCGCGTACGCCAGACCCGGCGGCAGCGGTGCCTTGCTTCCCTCGGGCACGCCCAACTCGACAATAACCCGGCTCCCCCAAGGCCGCCAAAGACCGTACGGGGTGTCGCGAAAACCGCCGCCGAAACCAACCACCTTCACCCCGGCCGGCAATTGGCTGCGAATCGGCGCCAGGTCATCGCGCAGATTGCTCCAAAAATGGTATTTCTCCGCGGCCGACTTCAAGGCCGGCCTGGGAAACCATTGCGCGAGGCGTTCCACGGGAATGACCGGCCGTGCGGGAGTCACCAAAATGACGATGATGACCATCATCGCCGCCACACCGGCGAAAACGCCGGCGATTTTTCGGCGCTCAAATGCCGCCACGCGCGGCAGCAGCAACAAGGAAATGAAAAGGAGAGGATAGTAGGTTGCCGCATTGCGGGCGGTGTGGGCTGAACCCAGTTTGCCCAGCAAAACCAGGAAAGAAATCCACGCGAACCACGGCGCCAGCCGCCAGGCCAGCGGCAGGGCAGCCAGATTGCCGCCGGGCCGGGCTTGCGCCTTCACAAAGCAACTGCCTACCAGCAAAATAATTGCATAAAGACCGATGCCGGTGCCCAATCCGGCGCTGCCTTCATACGCCATTTCGCCAAAGTGAAGACCGTTAAAACTTAAATGGGAACGCTGCAACCAGAGCATGAAGGCAGAATTGTTGAATGGCGCCAGCAGGTCGTTGACATGGTTCGAGCCGGGAAATACGGGCAACTGCATGACGTCATCGGCCAGTTCACAAACATTGGCCAGGACTGCGCCGACCGGATTGGTGGGATGGATGTTCCACTGGTCTCCCGGATCACCGGCCCAGTCGCGGGTGTGTTTCCAGCATTCGAACGCCAGCGGCAAAAACGAGCAAGCCGCCAACAGTGGAAGCAGGAGCAGGATTTTCCAGTTGGCCAGCCGGATAGACGCCAACGCCGGCAGGAGAATCAACCCCAGCGGCAGGAGCAGCGGAAGATTGGAAAGTTTCGCGCCGGTCAGTAATGATACTGCCAACAACGCAAACCCCAGGCTGGCGGCATGGCGTGAACGACAGGCAATTCCGCCAAAAGCAATGGCGGCCAGAACGTAATCAACCGAATAACCATCGTTCTGAAGACCGCTGCACTGGAGAGCATAGCAAAAACCGGTTGGCAACAGCCACATCCACCGGCGGGCGCTGCGGCCATTGACGCCCAGGGTGCGAAACGCCAGAAATACCAGGCCCGGCATCAGCAAAATTGGCAGCCAGCTCAACAAAAAAATAAACCGGTCGCTCTTGGTCAGTTCCATCACCGGCAGCATTTGCCACTCAAAGCCGGTGCTGCTGAAATCCAGCCGGTGGTCCAGCGTGCCAATCCAATACCAGTGATGAGCCGTCCACCAATACAGGGTGCGCGGCATCCGGTACGTTATCGCGTCGAAGCTCCAGGGATGCTCATTCATCAGCGCGGCGGCCAACGACAAGCCGATGACCGTGAGATAAATCAGCGGCAGCGGACGCAACCAGCGCCGGCGCAGTCTGGCCGGTGGGAAACTGGAAGTGGAGCGGCCGGGCTCTGAGGCTTTAAGCCACCAAAATATCGCGACCAGGAGCACCGGCAGCATTGCGAGATGGCCCCAGCCATCCAGCCGGGAAAAGACCGACAGGCCCCATCCGCAAACAGCGCACCAAGCCGCCCAGATGAGCCAGCAGCCAGTGAGCCGCAACACCGCAGGCATGTGATTGTTCGAAGGCATGTTCAAGCCACGCCGGTTCGTTCGAACACAAAGAAATTGTTCAGACCGAGTTGAAAGCGCTGATGGCAAAGCAGATGAAATTCCGGAGGCCGGAAAATTTCCGAAGTTTTGCTGACATCATAACCGTGGTGTTCCTCGAGCGACATCCCGTCAACCAGCCGGAGAAACGTGAGCCATTTCAAGATCTGATCCACCTGGTGCGAAGGGACGGTAATCAGCAGTTTGCCTCCCGGGCGCAAATGTGTTTTGCAACCGGTTCGCAAGGAATCGTAACCGGTCTCGGGGAAATGTTCGAGCACAGCCAGCATTGTAATGACGTCAAAATGGCCGGACGACGCCGGCATCGCCGACGGAAAATAGCCGGCATGCAGAACAAAACCGTTCACGTTCAGCGGCTGCTTCAAAGTTGGATCCACGCCCATGCTTCCCGCACCGACCATGAGGCCCAAATGGCGAAACAGCGCGCCATCTTCGCTGCCAATATCGAGGATTTTCGCCCCCGGCAAAATGTAGGGACGAATCTTGGCTATTCGCCAATTTTGCAGCAAACGATCGGTGAATTTCACGCGGAAAATTTAGCAACACCCAAGACGAATTAAAGAGTAATGTCAGGATTCACTATGCTCAAAATTACTCGGGATCAACGAATTAGTTCAGCGATGGCGGCTGGCGCTTTACCGTTTTGAGGCCGAGCACGCTCATGAAAAAACTGGAAAAAACAACTTGGATGCCCAGCACAATGAGAGTTCCCGCGGGAATGAGCCGGCGCAAATTTTCCTCCGTGGAGGGCAGCAATCCGAAGTGGACCTGCTTCCAAAGCCACAACGCGCGAAAAAACATCACCAACCCCGCCAGCAACACCAGCAGGCCGGCGACGATGCCTTTTTCCAGCGTAAATACCTTGAACACGCGCGCGAGTTTTGGGTCTTCGGGCAGCAGCCCTTCGCCGATGGCAAAAACTTTGGTAAAAAATGCAAATGCCACCAATTGAAATCCCACCACCATGGCCATGCACGCCATCATCAGCGTTCCGACGTTTAGGTGAATGCCGCCCAGCGGAACATCTTTCACCGCCAGCACGGCTGAAAAAACGATTCCCAAGGCGAACAATACCAAGCCGGGAACGAGGAACAGCCACCGTGGCGAGTAAATGAGCATGAAGCGCAGATGCCGCCAGCCATCCCGCCACGGCTTTAAATGCGGAGGGCGTGAACGTCCGTCCTTGTGCAGCGTGATGGGCACCTCGGCGATGCGGAATTTTTTGAGCGTGGCCTTGATGACCATTTCCGAGGCGAATTCCATGCCCGTGGTCTGCAACTCCATCTTTTCCAGCGCATCCTTGCGGAAGGCGCGCAATCCGGCGTGAAAATCATGCGCCGGGCATTTAAAAAAAAGTCGGCCTATGAATGAGAGCACCGGATTGCCAATCCAGCGGTTCTTCCACGGCATGGCGCCGGGCAGGATGGTGCCGCCTCCCACCGGCAGGCGGCAGCCCATGACGAGATCGTAGCCTTCCTCAAATTTTTTTACAAACCGGTCGGCCTCGGAAAAATCGTAGCTGTCATCGGCGTCGCCCATGAGGATATATTTGCCACGGGCCGCCGCGATGCCGCCGCGCAGGGCATTGCCGTAGCCTTTTTCCTTCACCGGCACCACGCGGGCGCCCAATTTTTCGGCGATGGTCTGGGAGCCGTCGGTGCTGCCGTTGTCGGCGATCACAATTTCGCCCGCCACACCGGAGCGTTCGATCCCGCGCCGCGCTTTTTCAATGCACTGGGCGATGGTTTCCGCTTCATTCAGGCAGGGCATTAGAATGGTCAGTTCCATACGATTGTCATCGGAAGATTATGGTGGCGCGGAAACGCTGGCGAGAGTTATGTTTTTTAGTGGTGGGTGGATTGACATGAATTGACATGCGGCAGGTTCAATTCAATTTGATCAGCAGCCACTCGCGCGGGCCAAACCCGGCGCGCAGCGTCAAAGGAATTCGCTGCACAACCTCGGCGTTCATCTGCCGGGTCCATTCCTCCGGCGTCAGTCTGAACCACGTCGGGATCTTCTCCGCGTTGGCCAAAACATACTCGATGCCACGTTTCTTCAAGTCGTCCGGTGTGTCCTGCGGGCAGATGTGTTCAATGCGCCGCGCGCCGAATGGCCGCCAAAGTGCGGCTTCCGGGTCGTCGTACGAGATAAATCCGATGACGCGCGCTTCCGGTGGAAGGATGGCGCGGACCGGTGCAAACCCGTCGTTCCGGTTGTGATAAACGGAATAGACCGTTGCCACCCGTTCGGGAACCTGGGGAAATGTTTTGAGCATCGTCATGGCTGGGAACAGCGGCCTCGAAGGCGAAATGACCAGCAGGAAAGCCGCACAGGCAAACACGGCAAACGCCCCGGCCCGCCACCACGCTTTTCTGACCAAATCCCCGTGTCCCGCGCCTGTGAGCAAGACCGGCAGGACCAATGGGTAAAACGGGGTCATGAGGCGTGCGACGCCGGCAAGACCACCCTGCGTCATCACGGCCAGGAACATGGCCGCCAGCAGCCAACGCAGAAGGGCCCGGTAATCCCAGATAAATTGGCGGGGCCTGTTTCGGTGCAGGAACCAGGCGGCCATAAAGCTGATGGGTAGAAAAAAGGACAGGCCGAAGCCCAGGCCGGCGCTTTCTTCCATTTGCATTTCCGGCAGTTGGAATTCCGCGGCGCCAGGCTCCGCCATGGTCTGGTGCAGGCGCGCCTGCAGTTCCGGCGAAAGCACGGCCAGCACTGTTTTGTCCCAGGCCCTGGCCATCGGAAACACCGGCGGCACAATATTTTGCAAGGTGATGAGAACGAGATTTGCCGTTGTCCGCAACGGTACGTGGTTTTCAGAATAGGATTGGTTCATCTCCGGCCACAAAAAGTTGCCGAAATGCATTTCATTGAACACCATCGTCGGCAGCGCGGATGCTGAAAGCGCGAAGAGGCTGACGCACATGGTTTTCAGCGGATGCCGGAAAACCAGCTTCCGGGAAAACCATAGGGCGACCGCGCACGGCAGCAGGAGCGGCAGGTCGCTTATCTTGGCGCTGGTAATCATGGCCGCCGCCACCACCGCCAGGAAAAAATCGCCCGGCGATTGCGAACTTTTCGCGCGCAATGCAAAGTCTATCGCCGCCAGCGTGAACACTGTGCCAAAGAGGTCATTGCCGTTGCTGCCCGCCTGCAACACAAAGCAGTAGCCCGAGGGCACCAGCCACATCCAATGCCAGGCCACCCGCGCACGCACGCCCAGCCGGGTGAAAACACTGAAGACCAGGCCGGGCAGCAGGATAAATGAAACAATATTAATGAGGAACAGCAGCCGGTCCGTATTCGCGAACGCGATCAGCGGTGCCGTCACCCATTCGTCGCCGCACACCCGGTTGTTCAAGCGCGGAAAAATCGTGTGGATCCAGTGCCACTGGCCTGCCGCAAGCCAGTCTAGGACGCGCGGGATACGATAGGCCATGGCGTCGTAATTATTCGGCCCATACAAAGCCCCGCCCAGAAACGCCAGGGCCGCAAGCGCCAGAAATGCCATTGGAAACCCGCGCCGGAACCGCCGGCGCAACTTCGGCCAGCGAAATTCCGGTGAAAACGGCCCGCTACATCGCTTGCGCCAGACCAGCAACATGGCCACGCCCAGCGCCAGCACGACCACGTACCCGCCGGCATTGAGTTCGTGCAGCGCCGACAGCAACCAGCCGGCGCAGTTCAGATACGCACAAACACAAATCCAGAGGGCAAGAAGGCGCATGGCGGTTAGAAGAAATTATATTTCAATGCCGGTTCCGGTTGCGGGACAGTATGAATGGTCATCTGGTAAAAGCATAAGCTGGCAGAGACCGAAGCAATGTTCAATTCACAAGTGCGGGCGGAGCGCGCCGTGGGTGTATCTTGACACTGTCCTTGATTCCAGGCGAACTGCTGCCAGAGGCCATGATACGTCAAGACGCTGGGAGCGTTTCTCCCTCTCCGCGTTTTGCGGAGTCGGCGCAGCAAAATGGGGAGAGGGCCGGGGTGAGGTGTTTCGATTTCTAACTTAACCTGTTACGCGATATTCCCTAGGCTGTCTCCAAAGCCAAGAACAGTGTCAAGATGCACCCGCGCGCCGCTCACCCGCGCCTATTAGGCCCAGTGCCCTCACTGGGTGCTTTTTTGCCGACGGTTGGCTGCGAATTCCAAAAAACTGCCGCAAACCGGAACCGTTCCGTTTTCATCCGCTGGATCTATGCTAAACTCTGCTCCAGTCTTATGTTCTTTGACAATCTAAACTCGCAGCGAACGGAACCCAATGCGAACCGGGCATTGCAGGCTTGTTGGTTTCAATTATTCCCCTGGTTCCGTCAAGAGACCGCCGGGACGCAAAAAAAGTCTTTTTTACCAAACGAACCCAATTCACAGGCGGCATAATACATTTATTTCCAATCAGATACACCTGCCACGCCCCGCAAAACGAACCCAATTTAAACCCTGCCGGATCAAACCAAATCAAACCAAATCAAACCAAAAAATGTTCAAAATTGCAGGCCGGGTGCCCTCACCCGGCGCCAGCGTCAACCGGCACCGGGAGCGCTGGCTTCCAGCCGGCAGCCTCCGCCGCCCGTCATTTAAGATTTGCCGCGCGGCGCAAAATCGTAAATCGTAAATCGCAAATCATAAATACCTATGCCTTCATTCGACATTGTTTCGCAGGTGAATTCGATGGAAATCGAAAACGCCGTCAACCAGGCCAAAAAGGAGCTTGCCAACCGCTTTGATTTCAAGGGCAGCAAGGCCGAGATCGTTTTGGAGAAAACCGAGATCAAGCTCAGCGCCGAGGACGCCTTCAGGGTGCGCACTTTGAACGAGATGGTCATCGGCAAACTGGCCAAGCGCGGCATCAGCCTCAAGAGCGTGGAACAGTGCGAGCCGGATGTTTCTCCTCTGGGCCATGCGCGGCAGGTCATCAAGATCAAAAATGGCATCGAGAGCGCGGTGGCCAAGCAAATCACCGGCTTCATCCGCGATGGCAAGTTCAAGGTGACCACGCAGATTCAAGGCGACGAAGTGCGCGTGAACGGCAAGAGCCGCGACAACCTGCAGGCCGTCATCGCGGCGGTGCGCGCAAAGGAGCTTCCGGTGGCGGTGCAGTTTGTGAATTTTCGGGAGTAAAACGAGTTGCCGGTTTGTTCTGGATTCGTTACCTTTGCGTTTAATGAGTACGGTTGCGGAAATCGAAGCTGCCATTGAACACCTGCCGGCAAGTGAACGACGCCGGCTGCGGGAAAAGCTGTTTTCTGACACGCCCACGTCCCCTAAAACCGGCGCGGAACTCGCCAAACTCTGGCCGGGGCGCTTTCATTTGCGCCCTGATGAGGCCGATGCCTTGGCGACCGACATCAATGGCGGTGAAAAATCGCCGCCGCGACCCTCGGCATGGGAATAGTACTCGACAGCTCGGTGCTGATCGCTGCCGAGCGCCGGCGCTTTGACTTCCCCCGTTTTTTGTCCAGGCATTCCAACGAACTATTTTTCATCACTTCCATCACGCTTCCGAATTGCTTCACGGTTGCGAGCGTGCGATTGATCCCGGTGTCCGCGAGCGGCGCAAACGCTTTGTCGAAGACGTGATTCAAGATTACGCAATGCTTCCTTTCCATTTGCCGGAAGCCAGAGAGCATGCGCGACTTTGGGCGGAATTGGAAAAGAACGGCATCCTCATCGGCGAACGTGATTTATTCATCGCCGCCATTGCCAAAACGGCGGGACATGGGCTGGCGACATTGAATCGCGATGAATTCGCCCGCGTTTCCGCGCTGACATTGATTGATGTTGCTGAGTTCCAATTAGCTGGAGGGAAATAATGACCATGCACGATGCCAAGATGCGCGTGAACGGCAAGAGCCGCGACAACCTGCAGGCCGTCATCGCGGCAGTGCGGGCGAAGGAGTTTCCGGTGGCGGTGCAATTTGTGAATTTTAAGTACTGAGCCGGTCCCCTCCCCTCCCCGAAGCACGATGAGGGTCAGACTTCCTACG
>Ga0207083_1093_pt1 | contig 13984 bp, 21 predicted proteins | sample Alteio_BWMinHeat_57_FD_153516 | JGI IMG/M metagenome (GOLD analysis project Ga0207083, IMG submission 153516) | Enriched cells from forest soil in Barre Woods Harvard Forest LTER site, Petersham, Massachusetts, United States -... | ecosystem: Environmental > Terrestrial > Soil > Temperate forest >... | reverse complement strand
CAAAGTGGCACAAGCCGCCGGCGATCGCCGCCTGATGCTCGGGCGTCTTCACCACCGCCGCGATCGCCTCGTTACCGTTGGCGGCCTTGCCGCCGCCGAGATCGATCACGCCATCGCTCATGAAGGCGTCGCGGTAATAATTTTCAGTGCCGGTGTCGGCCGCCGGCGGGTGGCTGGCGATCAGATGGTAAATCGCGAGCTTATCCTCGACCGCGCGCAGGCGGTCTTCGAGCGTGCGGTTGTGCTGCGACGAACTCATGGGTTGTCGTCCTTCGTGTCGGATCGTTGCGGCGCGCACACTACACGGAACCGTTCGTGCCGGCACGCGTAAAGCATTCGTGGTAACAGCCTGAATCAATTCGTGATGGAACGGGCCGGTATTAACTCACTTGCGTCACAAAGTTGCCGAAGTTGCCCGCGAAAAGCCGCGCATCCCACAAAATCTGGAGCCGACATGATTCGCAAAATTTGCTTTGCAACGCTTTTAATCGCACTCGGCACCGTGTCGACTGCTTCCGCAAAACAACATCGCCAAGAACAGCGCGTTGCGCGTCTCGACGCCAACGGCAATCTCGATTCACTGATTGCGCAACATGCCGCCGCCAATAATTTGCCGGAGGACATCGTGCGTCGGATCATCAAGCGTGAAAGCGGCGGCCGTCCGGGAGTCATCAGCAAGGGTAATTACGGCTTGATGCAGATCCGCCTCGGCACCGCGCGTGCCATGGGCTATCAAGGCAGCGCCGCCGGTCTGCTCGATGCCGACACCAACATGACTTATGCGGTGAAATATCTCGCCGGCGCTTATCATGCAGCAGGCGGCAATTCCGACCGCACCGTGCATTATTATGCCGCCGGCTATTATTACGCCGCCAAGAGCAAAGGCCTGTTGGACAAGAGCAACGACAATCCACTCAACGCCTTTGCATCAGCTGGGGGCAAAAATCCGAGTGGCTCATCGGCGTCTGGTCATTATTCCGGACCCGGCAGTCTCAATTTCGAATAGCGGCGGTCGGTTGGCTTGTTTGCGCGCTGCCGTCGGCCGGCTGCCTGGTCTGCTGTCGGCCGAAAATGGCTTCCAGAAGATTGAACGAGCCGGCCGGTTCCGGCTTGCCTCGCAATTTGGTGTAGTGGACGGGGCGCTTGGCCCGCGTCCGGCTATCCTTCGGCGCGCGCACGCGCTCCGGCGACTTAATCACCGGTGGTTTTTCTTCCGGCGCGTTCACCGGCAATTCGGTCGAGGAGGTTTCGCCGATCTCCATCGGCATCGCCGGCACATCGGCAATCGATCCAGTCTCGTCGTCGGGATCAGCATCGCTGCGTGCGGCGGGCAAGCCGGCGAATCTTGCGGCATCTTGTGCGCTGTCGTTGCGCGACGGCATCCCCGGCAGATCGCGCAGACGAGAGAGTTCATCGGCGCGCCGGGTGGCAGCGAGAATAAGGAATTGTCGCCATTCAGGATGCTCGCCCCGCGCCATCAGCGCGCCGCGTGCGGCAATCGCGGCCGGCGACAATCCCGAATGCAGGCCGCCCGGCGGGCTGAGTGCCAGGACCAGAATCATAATGGCGAGGAGTACGCCGCCCACTGGGATAATTCGAAGCATCGGCAGCATGTGTCGTGAATAACTGAGTCGGCTAAAAGACCAAAGCCTGTTTCGATGCCGGCCCTTCGATGCGCTCCCCGTCGCACGCATGCCGAGTCCTTTAGCTACATGACACGGACAGGCCGTGACAGCTGGCACCGCGATTGCTAGGAAAACGGCTGTCGAAAGCGTCGCGGGGGGAGGGCGTCATGTTCAAAAAACCGAATTGTCCGGTCATTGCCATCGAAGAACACTATTGGGACCCGGAACTAGCCAAGCATTACACCGGCCCGGAGGCTGGCCGCGGCAATGAAACCGATGAGCGGCTTTACGACCTGGGCGCGCTCCGGCTTAAAGAGATGGACGAGGCCGGCATCGACATCCAGGTGCTGTCGCACGGCGCCCCCTCAAGCCAGAAGCTTCCGATCAATATCGCCGCCGAATTGACCACCCAGGTCAACGACCGTCTGGCCAAAGTGTGTGCGGCCAACCCTAAGCGCTTCGCGGCCTTCGCCGCGCTCCCTACCGTCGATCCGAAAGCCGCCGCCGACGAGCTCGAACGCGCCGTCACCAAGCTTGGCTTCAAGGGTGCCATGCTGCACGGCATGACTCATGGCGAATTCCTCGACAGCAAAAAATATTGGCCGATCTATGAGCGCGCCGAGAAGCTCGACGTACCGATCTACTTTCATCCCTCGCTGCCGCACCCAACAGTGACCGAAATCTATTACCAGGATTACGCTAAGGACTTTCCGTTGGTGGTGCGCCCGGGCTGGGGCTACACGGTAGAGACTGCCACCCAGGCGATCCGCCTCGTCTTGTCCGGCGTTTTCGAAAAACATCCGAAACTGAAAGTTATCCTCGGACACTTCGGCGAGACGCTGCCGTTCTTGGTCTGGCGCATCGATGCTTCGCTCAAGCGGCCGGGGCAGAAGCCGATGAGCTTTCGCGACATCTTCTGCAAAAACTTTTATGTGACCACCAGCGGCTTTTTTTCCAATCCAGCGCTGCTGTGCTGTGTGATGGAGATGGGTATCGACCACATATTGTTCGCGGTCGACTGGCCGTTCGTGATGAACCCGCCGGGAGTTGAATGGATGAAGGACATTCCGCTGGCCGACGAGGACAAGGCGAAGATATTGAGCGGCAATGCCAAGCGGCTGTTACGGATGTAATCAGCCAACGTATGATCCCAAAAAGCGGGAACCGAAAGTCATACGCCTTGAAACGGGTGCAGCCGATAATACTCGGCATCAGCCGGCGATTGCTCCCAATCCGGATTGCCGCGCCAGGCACAATGATGTGCGAGCATGTCGATGCCATAGCGCACGCGGAACAGCATGGTGCGGCCTGAGCCGTTTTCGTATTCGTGTACTTCGCCGGGCGGATGCGCCACGAATGAGCCGGGCGTAACCGCGACGGCTTCCTTCGGCGTACGCATGGTGCCGCCGCCGGAGAAGCAGAAATAGATTTCGGTGGCGAGTGGGTGGCAATGATAGGGACTTATCTGTCCGGGTTCCCAGCAGGCGACCGTGACGTCGCCGCCCGACACGGTGCCTAAGATCTTCTCGACATGGTGTTTGGGCTCCCACTGCTGTTCGCGTTCGAGGCTGAAAACGTACATGCCGATTGATCTCCGATTGCGCAACGCCCGCACGCATTGATAGAAGTATGCGCCGCCTGGTGCCGGGCCCGTAGCTCAATGGTTAGAGCCGACCGCTCATAACGGTCTGGTTGGAGGTTCGAGTCCTCCCGGGCCCACCATTTTCGTGTGTTTTCGTGCCGTTCGCAAACAGATGTTCGCGTTTGATTCACGTCAATCATTGGCCAATCGTTGGTCAAGGCGGTGGCTTTGTTCACGCGGCGTTCTGTGTAAGATTTTCAATCCGTTGGAGGGGAAGATCATGGCCACAAAATCAAAAATGCGAGGGGATCACAGCAATCGTGACTATAGCCTTCTAACAACTATTGCCGCATGCGTTGGTCTAGCGGGCGGATTTATTCTGTATGTGCTGTTCGTTATCTCTCAGTGGGGCAACCCAATTTGGAAGGGGTTAGTTTTTAATCACTTTATGTCGGTATGGGGTGTGGCTGGCATCGCTGTTATGGCGACCATAGTGGTGACACTCTTTCGAACAGTCGAAGGTCCGATCAAGTTCAAATTTATCGGATTCGATTTCGAAGGCGCGTCAGGCCCCATTGTGATGTGGACGATGGTTTTCTTGGCAATGGTCGGCTCGGCAAAGCTTTTATGGGACTGCGCGTTGCCTTAATCGACTTGGAGCTGGTTGCATCCCTTCCGGTAGATATAACGTACACCCCTTTTTTCGATATTTATGAGGCTCCAGACAGTACCCCGTGAACCAGCCGGACGGCTCTGTCGCATGGAGCGCCTCAGTAATCGCATGCCAAAATATGAAGTGTCAGCAAAAGAGCTAAGAACTCTGGTCAACCCACTCGATGGAAAGATGTGGCGCGTGCCTACTATTGAAGTAGCAGAAGTTCTCTCTGCTCAAGCGAATAATCTTTTCGAGGATCGAATTTGGAACGACGTAAAAGGGACAATTCCGGACGCGGAGCATAGGGACTTTCACATACGAAGAATCGCAGCTTTACTTTCAGAAAAGAGCGACGAGTTGCCAGTGTTGATTTTGGAGAACCACACCACTGACATAAAGGCCCACCTTTACGACGGAAATCATCGCGTGGCCGCAGCTTTCGTGCGCGGCGATGAAAAAATAAGGCTGACGATTGCTGCCAGCGCGCCGGATTCCGTTACAATGGTCTTATCCACTGCAGTTCTTGTGCCCTGACCTCCGCACAGCGCCTGGAAGCTTGCGAAGCCGAGCCTTATTCGTTTCCTGTCATTTTAAAGAAGTGAAGGCCCGCAATTTCGGTAGCGGGATCTGACTCTTGAGCACAAAGCGGACAAAGATTTAGCCAGTTGTCGCTCGGTGATTTCCGGTGCTCCCAACCTTCCACACTCGAAACATTCCGCGCCTGCGAAAATGAGGTTTGGCTAGTGAGATTCACCGCGCCACAGAGGCCATCGCATTCAAATTTGAACGTTTTATCTTTGAGTTGCTTGTACATGTTGCCACCCCTCCCTCTCCGTCTTGTTTGATCGTTGCCGGAAGTGGTTTGATTAAACAGGTGGCTTGGCAAATTTAAGGCCACGTAGTGTGTACTGCCCTCCCTGACGAGGAACGTAGCGCATGGAAAATGATCGTCTCTACGCGGTGGCCTCCAAGCTGTCTGACTACGTCAAAAGTCCATCATTACGGCACATCCGCGATCCGCACAGCATCCAAAAGCTCGCCAAAGAAATAGTGCAAGCGGTTGATCGAGCCAGTTCCGTTTGGGAAAAGTGGGAAGGTCCTAGAGAAGAACTCGCGAAGGCAGCGGCGCCTTGCTGGATCCCCGCTGACGACCTCCGGACTTTTCTGAACCGCCTACCGGGGCCGGTTCTGACAAACACCGATGTGGTCCAGCGCCTACGCGCTTTTAATGAAGAGCCTTACAGCACTTACCCCAATGACGATCTCAAGGCCGGTTGCCTGGCGCTCTATGAAGCGGAGAAAGCGCAAGGGACTGAACTACCGGCGATCATTGGCACGCTTCAAGAGCATATCGAACTTGAGGAAGAACGGCTGAGACGTGAGCAGGAAGAAACCTATCGTCGCAACCAGGAAGAGGAACGGGTACGGCGGCAGCAAAGATTCTTGGCGGGCGCGGATTGTGGTTGGACGCAAATCGATAAATCTGAGGTCTTTTATTGCCGCCGCAACGGCAGGGCGTTTCGGGTCGCGCGTGCAAAGGACAAGCGGTGGAATCTGTATCGCATCAAGACCCTTGAAGACGCTGGCGCTCTTCTGGGGACGTATCAGGGTCGCCGAGAAGCTAGTACGACATTAGAGAAAATCGCTTACGAACCCGAACCGCAGTGGTGAGCTGCTGCTAGGCGGCCTCGTCTTTGCGTTCGCCGGTGGCCACAATCTTTAGCACGCCAAACTTCGGTGGAAACGGGCGTCCGGCGGCATATCCTCTCCCCCTTTAGACAGTGTATGAGGGACTAGGACCGGAGATTAATGTGATCTCGATTGGCGATCCAGCAATCTCTGCCTCGATGTCCGGTTTTCGTCGGCGTCGAATTCTTCGTCCTCTTCTGATAATTCGACCCAAAGCATTAGGAGGGCGTAACCATCCTGCTGCGGGTAGACTTGCTCATATAACTCCGGCGCGCGCTCGCCGAATTTCACATCAATCCAATTATCCGGCAGTACGGATGCAATGCCGCTGGCGACGCGCTCCGTTAGATTTTTTCTATAGAACACCGATCCTTGCGGGACTCGCTTTCCATAGGGTGTCGTTATCCATGGAAACTTCGGGCCTTTGTGAGCCCGTTTCACTATGCCGTCCTTAATAACGATGATCGCGACGTTTTGGTCGTGATACCTGGCATATGCTCGCGCCGCTGCCTCTTTGCTGACTCGAAAATACCTCGCGATCAAGGGAATGTGCGCAAGGTTCGGATCGCTTTCCTTGGAAATAAATTTGCGTAGCGCCGGTGGTGGCATCAAGAGCAAGGCCGAAAATTCATTGGCCTCGGTCTCCATACGGGCGTGCCGATTATTCTGGTCGGCCGACCAAGTCATCATGTCGGCTCTTGAGCATAGAAATTTACCAGGCTCGATAGGCGCGTGGGAGATTATGAGAAAATGGCCAAGTTCGTGCCCAATAGTGAATCGCCGACGGCCGTCTCGCGCTTCACCATTGACCAGAATAATGCCCGTTGAACGATCTGCGTCTGTCAGCAGGCCGCCTTCAAATCCTTCAGTCTCAAGATCGGCAACCTTTTGAATGTCGAGCTGTTGCGCCAACTCTTCGATTGGAACGGGAATTTTCAAGTCTTTCTCGATTTTCAGAATCTGGGTCACTAAGCCCATCGGCGAACCTGTCCCGTCCAAGTTCAGCCGTGTGACCTTCATAATCAGTCCTTGGATTCCCGCGATTTAAGATGGTCCATCATCACTTGGATGGCCTGCCGGTCAGCGGGCGTAAGCTCTTTGAGTTCGCGATACATGGCGATGACCTGAGGATGTACATCTTTGCCCGCGGGATTCTCGCCAATAAGTTCCGCAATGCTGACATCAAAGCACTTGGCTAACTTTGTCAGCAAATCGATTGAGGGGTTTTTGCTTTTTCCCGTCTCCATGTCCCAGATGTGGGCCTTTGAAGCCCCAACGGCGTCAGCAACCTGTTGCAGGGACCTTTTTTTCTTAAGCCGAAGCTCTTTGAGCTTTGAAGCTAGCGACATCGCCACCTCTTTGGAGTCGTAACGGCGCGGGGTTTAGTGCCCGCGCCGCATCTGACGATTTTGTACCACAGGGGTTGACGGCCCGCAACCGTACCGATATACTTGTACAAAATCGTCGGGGCTGATGCCGACGGCTGAAGGAAAGGCGAAAAAGGATGTCGAAGGATGGTCATTGTCACGTCGGCCTGGATGACCGTTGTCGCGACCAGGACGGCGAGATTCGTCAGAAGCGCGGCGACACACTCGTCGGCACGCTGCGCAGGGTCTACGGCCCAGATTTTGCGGTGGGCGTTCGCAGCGACATGCGGCTCGATACGTTGCGCGACCGCATGGGCGCCTCGCTCTCTAAGATCGTGAAAGGGAGCTAACGCCGATGGCTAACTACCGCATCGACTGCGTAACCAAACCGGACCGCTACAGTACGCACGAAAGGATTACGGCCGTTGGCGGCCCCAGGCCAGACGGGTCTGGCCGATGGAACGACAACGCCGATAACGTGATTCGCTTTATCGAGAGCAATCAGCACCAGTTCTATACGAGTGAAGGTGGGGCAACGGCGCGGGTCGGCGTCCGAGTGAGCGCGGCAGGACACAAATTTTTGCAGACGCACGCAGACGGACTCTGGAGGGATAACCTCCTCTCTCTTCCCGAATGCGCATAAACCACACTTAGGGCGGCAAACATGCTGAAGGTAGACATTAGCGGACTTGACAAGCTTAAGAGCGAGCTGGAGGCCGCGCAGCGGGCGTTCAGTGCCTTAGATGGTGAAATTGCTAAAGTGAGCTTCGATCCGCAGAATCCGCAGAGTGTACAAGCGGCAATTCAGGCGATGGAAACGGCGGTGGACAGCAAGATCGCTCCATATCGCGGGAATCCCTTGGTCGAGGTGGTTGTGCCTAAACTCAAAGAAAAATACCGTGCCGCGATTCTAGAGCGCGCAAAAACCTAGGAGAGAGCAATGATGGACTTAATTTATGGCAGCAAAGGCCAACATGTTGGCTGGCGTCGTGGAATGGAAATCCTAAATTTAAAAGAGGAGAAGCTGTTCGAACTTGATCCCGCCAATAGATTGATTGATCCGGTTACAAAGAAGGTCGCCGGTTATTTGCAGCCGGTCGGAGTTGTACCGGGGGAAAGGTCGCTAGATCATCTATTTGAGAATTAAGATTGATCCCAATCCCGCCGCCCCGACCAGAAATCCCCGTAAATCAAGTGCTTCCATCCTTCGAAATTTCGAGGGTACGGCACCGTTTACAACGGTTTACAATTCCAGCTGCTGGTTGGCAGCCTTGAGAGGGGATTAGAAACGTGCCAGGGCCAAGAGAGAAGCAGAAAAAGACCGCGCAAGAGTTAGCCGACATGATTGCTGCGCGAATAAACGTCGGCGGCATTTTCGTGAAGGTTCATAAAGACCCGGCCCTCGGATGGCATCCGACCGTCGTCACAGTCCCAGCGGCCGCACTCAATTGCCAAATGCTTGCAGAGAAAATCGCGCAAGAACTCCGTGCAGAATACGATTTGAAGGAATGACGCAAACTAATAAAATCGGGGCATCAGCCACCATTCTCCGAGGTCAAGCCTGAGATGACTATTGCAATAGCAGCAGTAACTGGCTCCGGTGAACATATTGTCACCACCTCGGATCGCATGATCTCTTATGAAGGCGGCGTCATTCAAGCGGCGGACGAAGGCGCCCTCAAGTCAAGGAAAATTGCCAAAAAATGGGGTGCGATGTTTGCGGCCGAGAACATCAACTTATTTTTACCGATAGTCCTAGCAGCACAGGAGTATCTGAAAGCACGCGACAACGAAGAACATGATCTGCACGTTGTGCAGGATGCGATGGTGACTGCCTATTCTAATTCGTTTGACGCTGAATTTACGTCGAGATTTTTAAACCGATATAACTTAGCGAGCATAAGCGCCTTTAGGAATACGGGACTCGCTCAATTCGGCGCAGATCGCTTTCAACTCATTTGCGAGCGGATCGATCAATTCGATCTCGGCATAACTCTTGTTGTGTATGGTTTTGATGGCCAAAAACGTCCACATATCTTCCAAGTCTCCAACCCGGGAACCATCACAAACCATGACCTCCTACAAGAAGCAGTTATTGGAAGCGGCTTCTACATGGCTACGGCGTCGTTGCGGCGTAAACGGCCACCATACGATTTAAATGAAATGATATATCGGCTTTTAGAAGCAAAATTTTCAGCGGAGACAGCACCTGGCGTCGGGAAGTCTACGGTGCTTTTCACGATGTCCGTCGATGGAAAAGATGGATCAATCGGGATCGGCTCTATCGAAAAAATCAGGACAATTTGGGCAAAGACACTACAGGAACCACCGCCACAAGAGGCGATGAAGATTATCCAAACGTTGTTTCCAAAGAAAGATTAGGCGGCCTGTTGTTGCCTTAAACCCCAACAATGACTCTCCCTCGAAACGTAATTGTGGCCAGTATCGCGCCTCGGTGGGTTGAAAAGATTCTAACTAAACAGAAGACGGTTGAACTTCGGCGCCGTGGACCCGGTCCGCAATACGTCGGAGCCAGAATGATTATTTATGCAACACGGCCGCTGTCAGCACTTGTTGGTGCCTGCGTGGTAAGCGGTCATCGGAATGGAACGCCCAAGAAGCTTTGGGAAGAAATTGGTCAAAGGAGCGGATGCACTTACGAAGAGTTTTTTGCTTATTTTTCGGGGGCAAAACATGGAGTCGCACTCGAAATTGACTCTGTACATGAAATTGAAACAATAGGAATCGAGGCGCTACTCCGCCGATTCAATTGGCGTCCACCAGTGTCTTGGTGTCGCGTTCAGCCAAAATCGCCTCTCGGATTATTTTTGGACGCTGCCAAATGATTTTCACGACGGGAATTTCTCGATCAGGAAAAAGTTCTACAATCGGTCAATTTATTTTTGGCCGCAACTTTCGACATCTAAAAGGAAGCGAACTTCTCCGCAAAGCCGGTCGGCCGATACGGCAAATTTCGAAGGCCACCGCAAATGAAAATCAGCGCATACTATTGGAGTTACTCAAAGCGTTGCCAATAGATGATATGACAATATTTGATGGCCATGTACTAATCGAAACTACCGAAGGGATATTTCCGGTTCCCGATTGGGTCTTTGATGGTCTCATGATGAGCAAAATGATTTGCATAATAAACGACCCGGAAGAAATCGTAGCGAGCCGGGGTCAACAAGCTTGGAATGTTGAAGTGAAGGATATCGAGCAACTTCAGGAAGCAGAACGTCGCTATGCAATAAGCCAAGCGAAACGCTTAACCGTTCCGTGCTTCGAAGTACGAGCTTTCGACATTGCAGGTTTCTCGGCCGCGATTGAAAGTCATATCTAGTTGCGGTTTGACTTCAAATTGAAAACATATTCACGCCGACCGTATCGGTACATTGAATCTGCTACGTGATCCAACGAGAAGCGCCACCGCTTAAATAGAGGCTGGAATTCTGAAATTCTTTCTGCAGGCACCGTGATAAGCGGCTTGTCTGTTGCTAGCCAGCTCATAGCGTCCTTCATCAAAGCCGCACCAACCCCTCTACCACCTGAGCGGCTATCAACCCACACCGTGCAAAGCTTCCGCTCACTTGCGGTGCGTTTTGCAATTACGATTCCGGTTACCTGATCGCCACCAGCGACAAAGGCTCGACGTGAGCCGTCTATAAATCCGTCGATTACTTTGCCCCAGTACCAGTTCCGAAATCCGGGATAGACTTCCTCTAAGTGCGCAAGCTTCACAAAAAGCCTGTCCGCTTGGGGCTCGGAAGCTGGATAGGATCGCTCGAAAGTCGCGCCTGCAAGCATGTCAAACGCCTTTCGCGAATCAGTGAGGCTGGAGAATACTGTATTTTCGACCATGGTCTCACCCATTTCCAAAATTTCCGTTGCCCCATCGCCATATTTTACATGAGATATTCACTATAAACTGCCCTGCAAGGCGCAGAAGTCGGAGGCCGCGTTTTATCCATTTGACCGCCAGCGGCAAGAAGAACGCTAATATAAAAAAGAATACGATGGGTGCCCCATTTGAAAGGATTTCCGATAACGGCCCGGATCCAAAAGACCCCCATATGTGATTAAAGACCTGAACACCGACCGGATGGAGACCAGCGCCTACGGCCCCGAGAAAAACGATAACGAACGCATAGATAACAAGATTTGCTATTGGTGATCGGAAACTGGCAAAAGCGATAAAGTCACGGAATGGCTTCACTCGCCCCTCGGCCATCTCTCTCCAATGGTAAATAATAATTCGCTCGCTCGCCCGACTTAGCGCGCGTTCCGTACGCCAGCCGAGCTGGCCCCCCGGCGGTAATCCCCGCAGGTAAGATCGCCAAAGATCTTGTTCGAGGCGTCTCATTTTGCGAAACGGTGTATGGGCACCGATCAGTTCAAACTTCTTGTCGCGCATCAGGAAATAATCGATTCTATCGACTAGAAAATATGCAGCGTTCGCGTCAGCGACGCGTGTCGCAATCGATGCAGGGAAGCTCCGCCGTTCATTGAGCCGGAACTCGGTCAATTCGGTGCGGCTGAATGAGCTAAGAAGAAACCAATCGCTCGGACTGGAATCCGAACTAAATAAATCTTGCGTGCGCCGGTCTAACTGAAAGCGGAGCCGAACATAGTGATTTCCTTTTTTATTGAATCGCGCACAAAGAGATCGCCTGAAGGTAATTAGGGTACCAACTTGGTCGTGGTCGAGTTGAACGGCTTGAATTTCCAAATCGTTATTCTTGTCGATGTGATGAAAGACAAGGTGCGGGGATCCTTCAATTGCGGTTTCAAAGTTGTGCTCATGGAACGCTGTTATCGTAACGACATCATTGAACACTGCATTCAATGTTTGTCCGTGAACTACGATGCGACTAAGATCTATTACTTGCCCTAGCTCGAATTGGCCGGGAATGAAGAAAAAGAACCGCTCTAATAACCGTGAGATCAGCAATCCATTTTTGGCGTCAGTCTTTTCGTTGGCGGGTATTAATCTTGGATCGTGAATAAGAATACCAACATCGAAGAAATTTGAACCGGTCTCTAAGTCGCGCCAGAGATTAAAATGCAACTCGACCGGCAATCCAAGTTGCTGGCTTTTTTGAATCGCCTCGTACCAAAGAGCTAAACTGCCACGCATACGCCCGCCCCGAATTACTTAACTTAAATCTTACCTGACAATTGGCCCCCAACAAAGCAAAACGCCCGGAAGTTGTCCTGCCGGGCGGCCCTCTTCTATTAAGAGTTAAGAGCAGATCTATTGCGCTGCGGAGCAAATGTCGTCGCCAGATGAAGGGCAAGGATACCTACGACGACAAAAGCCGCTCCAAACGCCCTTTTCTCGCTTTCCAATTAGGCATAAGCGCATCGAGCAGATCATAAAACTTGCGCTGTGATTTGAGTGCACTGCGTGAGCGAGTTCGTGCGTTACGACCTACTCTCGCCGTACATGGGTCAGGCTTTCCGTAGCGGCCCAGCTTCCCACGATTTCTTAAATGCTGCCTTCGCTTCCTCAAAGCTCGCGGCGTGCCCGCGATCATGCCCGGCCCAATTCGGCTCTCGCATTGTTCCCCAATACCACTCGGGCGATCCGGCTGGCATTCCTATGTCGAGAAATATGCGACCGACCGACTTCTTGGTCTCATCAAAGACCTCGTAGTCGTTGTCCGGCTTACACGGTAGGTCGGTTGGTTTGAGGGTGAGCATGGCCCCGAATCTACCGTCGCCGCGCTGACTAGGTCAACACAGGGAAAACATGACGGCGGTAATTACCAAAATTGAATCGGAGGTGTTTCGTGGCCCAAATAGAGGTAAGCGATGATTTTATAAAATATGACCCAGGCTCTCCTGGCGCAGTCGAACGCGGTTGCAGCCGATCCGTACTGCCCAATCCACGGCTTTGAAATACTATTTGGAATTAAGGTGGATTGAATAGGATACTGTTGCACGCACAATCGACAACGTTAGCTCTCAGAAAGCGTAGATGACAATCCTGGAGCTTCGCGGACTAAGCGAGCGCTCGAATTCCATCCAAAAGCACCCGCGTCGCTTTGCAGTCATCCTCATTGTAATCGAGAATTCGCTGCTTAACCGCGCTATCCTTGCTCTCGACCCATCGATGGTACCATTCTATTGATGCCGCCCCCGAAGGATTTGAATCGCGCCAACGAAAGCCAAGGTGGCTGGCAAGCGTCTTGATTGAGTGGTCGCGGGTTGGCCATTCGGTCGCTTTGGTCACTACGTCATTATAAAGGTCGACCGCCGTGGCTGGGTCGAAAAGAGTCTCGATCTCGTCAGCCGAACAAACGTCAGGATATCTGGCCTGAAGCTTTCGGTAGAAGGTGCGTTCGTACTTTGAATAATAGAACATCACCGCTGGCTGGGAGTTCTTGAAAAACTCAATTGCTTTAGCAAACGCCTGGTGCTCGGCTTCCGGCGTGTTGTCATCGGCAAAAAACGCGATGAACACTTCGTTGGCAGTATCGCCGTTCTTGCGGACGACAAAGCCGTGCAGGTAGCAAATGTCCCGCATCGGGTCAGCTTCGATGTCGAAAAACAACTCAGTTGGCGCAGTTGGTAGAGATACAGGTGCCTTTAGATAGGCCTTCGCGCCGGGCGTGGTGAGCAACTTGGCTCGCGCAGTAAACGTTCTCAGGGTGGCCAAACCGATCCGGGGAAAGATTGTCTTGTCCTTGCCTTGGACATAACCGTCAGGATTAGCAACTGCGAGATCCGCGATGGTCGCGAACGTTGATGCGAGCGTGTCGCGTGCAGCCCGCCCCAGCCGAGGAATGAGAGTCAAATCACCAGCTTCTTGCAACGACTTCAAACAACTTGAATACCAGTGGCAGAGCTTGCAGGACGTGGAATAGGCCGGAAGAGTATTCTCGTTTTTGGCATAGATCGCCCGAGCTTCAGCTAACGCTGCCCGATACTCATCCCACAGGGTTCCAGGAGTCTTAGGCCCGCGAGCGCCGGTTAGGTCATAGATGACCTCGGTACGATGGATATCCCAAATAAACCCGCGCCGTCCCGCCGAGAATTTCAATCGCTCCAGCAGATCAACATA
>Ga0207083_1092_pt1 | contig 14088 bp, 12 predicted proteins | sample Alteio_BWMinHeat_57_FD_153516 | JGI IMG/M metagenome (GOLD analysis project Ga0207083, IMG submission 153516) | Enriched cells from forest soil in Barre Woods Harvard Forest LTER site, Petersham, Massachusetts, United States -... | ecosystem: Environmental > Terrestrial > Soil > Temperate forest >... | reverse complement strand
GTATCGGTATTGCCCGACTTTTGCCTGAGTGAGGTCAAAGGGAGATTCTTGCGAGTGTTCAAAAATCATAGAACCGGTGAGACCGAGAAGATTGTCACTGCCAGAAGGAGTGATCGCGAATTTCACGTCGGCAGTGCCCGATTTAGCGCTGATGTCGAGCATCATCGAAGGATTGTCATTGGGATGGGTGAGCTCACCGTTGGCATCGACATTGATCGGAGTGAGGGAAAATTTGGTATAGGTGTTATCCCATGGCATTCCGGTGTAAGCCACCATGCGAACGGTTGGACTGAGAAGATTAGGTGTATCTAAGGCGATTGCGGTGAAGCATCCTTCGCATCCCGGATTATTTTGAATGAGCAGATGCACTCTGGCGCCAATGCCTTCATCGGCAAGGCGTCCCATGTATCCACCATCTGGAATGATGGGTGCAAATGCAAAACTGGAAAGTGCAGTAAGGCTCTGAATCGTGATCGCTGCCAAGACTACAAAAATCATTTTCATGATGAAGTGTTTCCTTTGGCGGGTGCTTTATTCGCTGGAAGCTTCGGTTCGGTGAGTTGAACCAATTGAATGCCCAAGTGGAAAACCGTGTCGATCGGAAGAGTTTCCTCTGCGAATTTCTGCATGATGTGATCACGAAATTTTGCAATCTCAGCCTTGAACTCCGGGAGGCGTTGAATCGAGCAGGCGATCGTTACCGCGCTTGCTTGACGACTATCGTATACATCATTCATGACCGCATCTTTGGCGATGTCGATCATTTGAAGATGGAAATTTTGGATATAAGCACTGAAAACTCCGCCTGAGATTTTTACTTGAGTATCGGAGAGGGCGAGCTTTCCAGTTTTTTCGTCACGAGCGATGAGACCAAGATTCAAAAGATCTTCAATTGTTTTTAAAATCTGATCTTTTTTAACCTTGCCGCGGAGTTGTTTGCCGATCCATTGTGCGTCTTCTTGAAAGTCTTGGTGAGAGAGAAGTTCGCGGATCGCAACACAGTACCAGTTGGAAAGGTAAGCCTGTTGTGAACGCATGAGTTCAATTTGTTCTGATTTTTTACTGTGGTTCGCAGCCATCATGCGCTCGAGGTAATACTTCTTATCTTGATCACGTTCAGACTGGTTAAAAAGAACCAGATTTTCAAAATAGAGACTTTCCTGGGTATTGAGTCCAAGGGCTTCACTGAAAGAGCGGATGGTCTGGGCGCTGAGGTTTCTTTTGTTTTCGGTCACGAGCTTCAGGTAGCCACGTGAGTTTGAGCCCAATCCTGCCTTGCGAGCGAACATGGAGGCAGAGTAGGTCGGGTTCGTCAATTTTTTGAACTCAAAGAAAGCTTTCAAGTAGTCGCGAAAATTTGTAAAATGGAAGATAGAGGGGGCACTGGTGGTGCCCGGGTTTTTTGAAGCATGAGTTTCGTGTTTCGCGTGTTCCATCTGGAGTTGGATTTTATGCGATGTTTACTAAAAGAGCAACAAATAAATAATGCGTGTGTAATTAATCAAGCTCCGGAGTCTACGATGTTTTTAGTTGAGGAATTTTATAAATGACGAGATTCATTACCTATTTTCTATTTATCTCTCTCAACGGATTTCATTGTTGGGCGGCGCCGGTGTTGACTGAAGACAGCACTTTTCGCAGGGCCGGGGTGGAAATCGACTTCAAAGAAGCCAATTCGGTGCTCACGGACACTGCTTCCGCAAAAGCGGGAGAAATTTTCGATTTTTTTGAGAAGAAAATTTCACCACTGATTCCGGAAAATTTCAAAACAAAAATGGAAAAGCGCACTGTCCATATTGAGTTTCAAAAAAATCTTGGAAAAGGCGCGATGTTTATCGAGAGTTCCGATGAAACTGCACCACTAGTGTTAAGGGTCCGTGCAGAGCTCGTGAATGACCCTTCATTTTATCGATTGCTTGCACATGAATGGTTTCATGCGCTCCATTTTGTGGTTCATAAAGATGAACCTGCTTGGCTAAGGGAAGGACTCGCCCAGGTTTTCGAAAACATGGTGATGGACGGCTATAATGGGCAAAATCTGATCGAAGCCTTGGACCATTCAACGACACCCCTGGAAGCAATATTTGATGTGAATCAGGAGAGTCGCGAAGCATACGGGCATGTGTTTCTCTATTTTTATTATCTTTATCAAAAATGCGGAAAACAGCCTCTTTTTTGGAAGATTGTTGAAGGAGTGCCGGGAAAATTCGGTGAAGGATCAGTTGAATTTGCGCTTTCTCAAATGAAGGATCAGCCTGTTTATTGCAGCAGCTTTAGAGAGAGTGTGATTCATGCTGAACTTGCACGCGCAGTGAATCGTCATGCAAAGATTGATGGCAAAAATACGGATGAGTTTTTAGTGATACCGGAATTGATTCGTTCATTGAAAGATGTACTGACTGAAAAAGACGTGCCGACTACCATGGCTTCACTTGATATTTTCGAACCAAAAATTTTCCAGGCAAGTGCACAAAAACTTTTGAGTAAATACACCGATACAGACAGTTGGGCGTTCTATACCCTTCAGCAGGGATATCCTCATTTGGTGAGCCCGGGCATGGTCTTGGACCCTAAAGCGGCCACCCAGGAGCAGCTGATTTTTGTAATGAAATTGAAAGAGCTGACGCAAAAAGAACCAAAACAAAAAGGCCTGAAATCTAAAGATTCCAGGCCCTTCAAAAAATAATGATCAGATTAGCTTAGTACTCGCGGCCGCAGCCGTAACCACTTTCAGCGAGATCGCCTTCAATGTGTTCAACTTTTTCATGAATTTGTTGAACCGAAGAAACGTCACCGAACATCGCTTGTTTAGCGTATGCATCGGAGCCAAGGCGACGAAGTTTGATGATCGGACAAGAGAACTGCTTGCTGAAATTACTCATGGAGAGATCCTGAGCGGCCCAACGAGCGGATTTAGCCATGATCGTGAAATAAAATGGAGTGTCGTTCAGAGGAACAACGAGCCCACTTGGCATTACTTTGCTTGAGTAGTCTTGAGCGCTTGAGATTTGCTCTGCTGCTACCTGTGCAAGTGCTGCTTCATAAGCATCATCCTGCGCATCACATTGACGGCGATGGCGACAAGGAATGTTGTAAGTCACATCAACGGTTTCTTTTACGAAACTGATAAATGAAATACGATTGAGAGCAACATAAGCAATGGTTTTTGCTTTCAATGCAGCAGTGCTGTTGGATGCAGTTGCTTCCAATGCGCCGATGAGTGAAAGAGTGCGCTGAATCTCACGATAAGTTGCAGGTTGGTATGCAGTGCCGGGAACATGCAAGCTCGCAATTGCCGCTTGTAATTTACCGACGACAAACTGTTTTGCCTGAGTGTATCGTTGATTGTGATAGAGTCTCCAGCCATCACTTTGCGCTTGCATCAAGTTTTGCATTACTTGATCGCACCAAACTGTATAGGAGTCCTGTCCTTCGGTTTGGGTGGCATTGTCGTCATAGCCATCATCATAGCTTTGAGCATGGGCAGTACTAGTTAAGGCCATCGCACACGCAATCACCGCGAGTGTGAAAATATTTAGTTTCTTTGTCTTCTTCATTTTTCCTCCAATAGAAAAAACCGCAGGTTAATGAAGTGTTAATAATAAAAACGGCAGCAACAAAGTGAATCTAACAAAAAATATCGCGGCGCGATATAGAAAAAGCATTTTTTAAATTGATTTTGTAGATCATTGTCGACAAGAAAAAATAGTTTTTTGACGAAGCAAAAAGAAAAAACGCAATTTCATCCAAAATGAAATTGCGTTTTAAATTGAAGCTATTTTGTCGGTGAACGAACTTCTAGGAAGAAGAATTTATTTCTTAATTTCGGTAGCAACACCAACCGAGCTGCCGGCATAGTAGTAATATTGATTTCTGTCGAGAGTCGGCACGAGATTGATCGCAGTTCCATTGAGTGCGAATTCAAATGAGTTTCCTAGTGAAACCGGAACTACCTTAACAGGGAGGCGAGTATAGGAGCCGCTGTTGAAATTCCATTCCAATAGATCGGCGTAGACTTTGTCATTTTCAGTATACACTGCGATTTTTCCGTAGTTATTTTGCTGATACACAAACTGCCAAAGTTTGTTGCTCACCTCTTTGGTGATTGGAATGGCATCGATATTGATCGGCGCGAGTGAACCGACGGAAGAGCTACCACCTTGATAGCGATAGTTGCCTCCGGCATCTACTGGAGTCAAGACAATAGGAGTGTCGCCAAGTTTGAAACAGTATTGGCTGCCCAACGAAATTTTTTCAACTGTTACCGGAAGGCGTGTGTAAGAAGCACCGTTAAAGTTCCATTCAAGTAGATCGGCCAATAAAACACCACCACTGTTATAAACTGCAATTTTCCCATAATTGTTACCTTGGTAAGTGAAATTCCAAACTTTCAGGAAGTTCTCGGATGATTCAATATTTCTCGGATCATTCAAGTGAGCGAGTCTCCGAGCTTCTTTTTCATCGGCCTGTTGCTTTGCAATGATCGCATCCTGTGCCGCTTTTTCTTGAGCCAATTTTTGATCAATCTTATCTTGATAGCCTTTATCCACGGCTGCGATCTCAGCAAAAGATTGTTCGGCCAATAATTTCAGTGATTGAATTTTCAAGAGGCAATCAATATCCGAAGGTGCCGTTTCACCGTTCACGAGGTCTGGATACACCGGAGAGTTATCGTAGAGTTCTCTAGTGCTCAATTCTTTCACGAGATTAGTCAGAGTAGATGCGTAAATAATGCCCACTTCTTTGTCGTTTTTAATGTAATTCGCGAGTACGCCCAGACTCCAACGAGCGATGCCGTAAGAGCTACGCACGTTCAATACACCGTCACTCATGCGCATCAGGAATTTTGAGAGTTTCACACCAAATTCAACGAATTTTGGGTTGATTTTAGCCTCATTTTTGGCGAGTACGCCGTTAATAAAGTTAAAGTCACTTTCATAGTAAAACTGAGCGAAGATTAAACTCTGTTTCAGGATCCGGATCTCTTGATCGACGGTACCCTGTGGAGTTTGATCGATTCCAGCTTTCACTGTATTTTTTTCAATGAGTTTTACGATGGTCATTCCCGCTTGAAGAGAATGAGTGAGGAGAAGAACTGAGCGTTGATCCGTGGAATCTTTGATCAGGGCCTCGATGCTCCCCATCAGTTTTTGTTTGATTTCCACAGAGTCATCTAAGTGTCCGATGGTGATGAGTAAGCGAGAGATGTCGGCATTCGCATTCGTTGCGTATTTTTTAATACCTTTTAGCTCTTCCAGAGTGATTTTTGCACTAGGGCCATCAGTATACTCTAGACTTGAGCTTGGAAGATTCTGGGCTTGAGCATTTAAACTCACGCCTAAAAGAAACATCGCAGTGAGCGTATAATTTTTCAAGAGTTGTTTTAACGTTTTCATCGTCCAATTTCTTTCGTTACTTCAGGTTAAAGTGTTCGCTTACTTTTTAATCATTGTTTTAGTCGCGTCAGTGATCTCATCGAAAGACTGTTGAGCGAGAAGTTTCAATTCACGAATCTTAGCGATGCAATCCACATCTTCCGGAGCCATCTCACCGTTGACGAGATCTGGGTAGTTAGGAAGCCCAGTTGCTTCGTCTCTGCTGAGAAGAGTTTTAACGAGATTTGCTTGAGTGGCAGCATAAGCAATGCCGATCTCTTTGTCGTTCTTGATGTCGTTTGCCAATACTGCCAAGCTCCAACGAATCATTCCGTAAGCACCCCGAGCACTCAAAACTCCGTCGCTCATTTTGATGAGGAACTGGGTCATTTTAAGGCCGAATTCAACAAATTTTGGATTAGTAACCGCCTCGTTTTTAGCGAGAACACCGTTGATGAATTCGAAATCACTTTGATAGTAATCTCGGGCAAAGATCAAGCTTTGCTTCATGATGCGATTTTGCTGATCTACTGTGCCTTGTGGTGTGTAAGCAATCCCGCGTTTGATCGTATTCAAATCAATCATCTTCACCAAAGTCATTCCAGACTGAAGAGAGTTGGTGAGAAGGAGTACTGAACGCTTGTCTGTCGATGAAGCCAGGATCCCATCCTTACCGTCAATCCCGCGGATCAGGATCTTTTTAATCTCTTCAGAGTCAGACATGTGTTCTACGGTGTTGAGCAAGCGTTTAATGCTGGTATTGGCATTGAATGCATAACTCTTGATGTCTTTAATTTCTCCCAAGTCTAGCTTCCCGCTAGGGCCATCAGCATATTCGATGCTAGAGTTGGGAAGTGTTTGGGCTTGTACAAATTTTGGAGCAACTAGTGCTAGAGTTCCGAGAATCAGAAAATTGCTAATCGTTTTCATAAAAGCACCACTTTCAGTTCACTCACATCTTTGTCGTTGGTTGGATTAACCAAGTAAGCGCGCTCGCGTCCGCAATGTTTCATGAAGACCACGATTTTCTTCGGCATTTCCTGCACTACTGCACCGGTTGCCAGGTGAGAAATTGCAGAGAAAGTGAAGACTCCAGGAGCTTTTTCTTTCAGCATGAAAGTTCCACCGGCTTCATGGTCATTGCCGAGTAGGGTGGCAGTCGCTACTCGTGAGCCGTCTTGTGAGTTGGTGGTGATAATATTGATGCTTCCTGAAGAGCGGAGGTGCATAGGAATTTTATAACGGCCTGGTTTTCCATCGTCGAGGTCAAAGCTGGACTCATTGCCCGAGAAGATCATAGAAGTTTGTGGGCCACTTTTATTATCACTGGATGCGCTGGTGAGTTCGAAGTGAACGTCTGAGGCACCGATATTTTTTTGAACCGTGAGAATATAAGATGGGTTCGCGTTTGGAGTCGTGATTTCTCCGTCCGTGTCTACTCCGAATGGAGTGAGGCTATATTCGTTTGAAGTGTTGATCTCTCCAACTACATCGTTTTTGCCACGAACAGTTATTTTTTGATTGTGGAGTGGAACCGCTTTATAAGTATCAATGCGTCTCTCTGCGTCGCCCAAGCCGAGGAATGCTGGTCGATCCTTAAAAAGAACTGCAACAAAACAACCTTCGCATCCACGAATGGTTTCAGTCAGCATGCGGACTCGACCTTCTTCCAGGCCTCTCATCAATCCGCGGTAAGATCCTTCCGGTACCGCTGGGGTAAACCCTTGAGCGAGAACCATTGCTGGGGCTAGGATTCCGCCGAGAACTACTAGATATTTTTTCATTTGTGTTTTCATAGTCATCTCCTAATTATTTCTTCAGTGAGTTCATCACTTGGGTAAATTGTTTGTAAGTGTCATTGATGGCGTAAGTGTCGTTGTGTGAAAATACGGGGCCACCAGCCAAGTGGTTGTCGATTTTGTCCGAGATGTGTTTGAGTCTGGATGCGATTTCTTTATACCCATCTGGGAACAAATTCGGGCCTGTCACTGAATCACTCATGAGATCGTCCGCAAGACCTCTTGAAAGGGAGCTCAAAGCGACCAAGAAAATCTTAGTAGAGTATTTTGGGATGGTTCCATATTCGTTTTTTACCGATACAAAGCGCTTCTCGAACCATTCGCCTTGTTTTACGATGTATTTGTTGAGTTCATCTTCATATGCCGACAAGTCCATCTTGAAGCCTTTATCTTTTGCGCGATAAGGAATCATGAAATCACGGTCAAGTTTGTAGTAGAAGCCTGCAATTGTATCGAAGGTCGTTGCGTAAACATTGAGAATCGCCAGGCGATCCTCTTTGGCTGCTGCGATCGGATCGAGACTTCCCGCTAATTCAAGAGTGCGAGAAGCGATCTTGTTGGTCCAAGAAAGGTGGAGTTCAGGAATGCTTGCCGCATTTGAAATTACTTCCAATTGGTTATGGTAGATTCGGATCGCTGTTTCAATCTGGTTGTCATTAAAGCTTTCAGTTGCTGATTGCTTGGCATCTTCAATGATTTGGATGATGCCGGTATTCCATTCATCTACCGTATTGCCGATCGGCAGCCCATCTTCAGATCCACCGGTGTTGGTGCCGCTCTCGTGATCTCCGGTGACGATGGTTGGTTTTCCGCCTACATTGGTTCCTTGCGCGAAGCTGATGTGTGAGTAAGCTTGGCTGGCGAGCAGTCCTAAGATCATTGCTTGAGTGAGAGTGATTTTTTTCATATCGATTAGGTCCTTAAAATTTTTTTTGGCTTTTTGTTCCCAAGCAACACCTGAATGCTTCCCTTGAAATCATTTCAAAAAGAGGTGCGTTCAGATGTTGTTTGAGCTTTGCTGCCGTTTTTTCTTAGCGCAGTGTACCAATTGTAGACTCATCTTTCAATTAAAATTAACGCAGGGCATCATTTTGAGGGTACAGTTGTCTACATGCTTGATTAAAAAAGTATGAATACAATTATATGTAATTAAAAGGAATTTTGTGCCTCTTTTGAATTTAAATGAATTTCATTTATGAAAAACAGTGTCGACTAGAATGAAAAATAAACAACAAAAGTGTAAATTTGAGGGTCCGAAGTCAGCCTGTATCGATACAGGTGCTTGCGCGTCGCTCCCCAAAAAGGTGTCCGACACCTATTTCAAGTACGCTGATAATCGTCCTGGTAGCGGGTGATGTCGTCTTCTCCGAAGTAGGTTCCTACCTGAACTTCTACAAACTCTACGGTCTCAGAGGCGTGTGGATTACGGATACGGTGTTTTGCACCCAAGGGAATATAAATATTTTCTCCAGGTTTGAGTGAATGAGTCACGTCGTTCAACACCACCTCAGGATGTCCTTTAATGATCACCCAGTGTTCTGCGCGTTTTTTATGACTTTGATAGGAGAGTTGCTGGCCTGGATTCACATGAATGACTTTTGATTTGAATGCGTCGGTATCGCGCAAAATTTCAAACTTTCCCCAAGGTCGATATTCAAAAGGATGCTCACCAACGCGCGCATCTTTCGAAGCGGCGAGTTGATCCACGATTTGTTTTACTTTTTGAGACGAACCTTTTTTCGTGATGAGTAATGCATCCGCAGTGTCCACCACGATCAAATCATTCACATCCACAAAACCAGCGATGCGATTTTGTTTAGAGTAGAAAAAATTGTTTCGAGCTTCGGCTTCGATTTTTGGCGACGATTCAGTCATTCCGGCAATCTCATCCCAAGAACCCACGTCACTCCAGCCTAAATCAGCCGGAATACACACTTGTTCCTTCAATCGTTCCATCACGCCGAAATCAATACTTTGTGCGGGACAGGCTTCGTAAACTTCTTTCAGGTTGGAAAGATCGCTTTTCAGAGTGTTGATCACATTCCACGTTCCGGGCATCAGATTTTTCAGGTGTTTGATCATGGTCGCCACTTCAAAAATAAACATACTCGCATTCCAGAAATAATTTCCGGAATCGATAAACTCTTGTGCAGTCTTTGCATCTGGTTTTTCACGAAACCCCAAAGTGGGACGAGCATCTGTTTCTTTGTCATCGATCAGAAATTTTTCTTTGGAGACTTCGATGTACCCGTAGCCTGTTGCCGGATAAGTTGGTTTTAATCCGATGGTCGCGACCTGTCCTTTTTTTGCGCATTCAATCGCGAGTTTCACTGCAGTGACAAAGTTCTCTTCATTTTTGATGATGTGATCGGAGGCAAAGGTTCCCACAATTTCGTTTGAACGATTTTGAAGTTCGAGCACTTTACATAGGAGGGCGATCGCTGGAGCCGTGTTGTTGGCTTTGGGCTCGTACAGTGCCTGGGTTAGGGGAACCCCCTTTTCGCGCAGCACACTCTCAGTCAATACCTTCATCGATTCATTGGTGACCACCCATGGTGAACCGAGCTTCTGCAGACGAGAGATGGTCTTTAAAAAGAGAGATTCATCAAACAGTTCACAGAACTGTTTTGGAAATTTGCTGCGGGAGACTGGCCAAAGGCGAGTCCCACTGCCGCCGGATAGGATCGTGGGGATGAAGCTCATGCTCACCAGAATTTCAAAAAAAAGCCAAAAATGCCAGTTAAATTACCACTTGCCTAATCCATACTAAAAGGTATAGATTAGCCTCCTATGGAACAATCTGCTGTTTATGTATCTCTAGAGTTTACCCCCAATCCAAATACACTGAAGTATTCGGTGAATCGCAAACTTTTGGATAAGGGTGCCGCGAACTTCACGAAACTTGCGGACGCGCAGGCGCGCTCTCCTTTGGCGGCCAAACTTTTAGGAATTGATGGAATCAGTGGCGTGATGCTTGGAAAAGATTTTGTCACGATCACGAAAACTGAAAACGGTGATTGGGACCACGTCCACAAAACCGCGTCTGACACGATTGAAAAACATCTCACTGCGGGTGAGGCGATCATCACTGGTGATGAAGCTGCAGTGACCCATATCTCTACCGAGATTGAGCTCAAAATTCAAAAATTCTTAGATGACGAAGTTCGTCCGGCAGTGGCAATGGACGGTGGCGATGTAACCCTCGATCGTTTCGAGGCGGGGATTGCTTATCTTTCCATGCAGGGTTCTTGCTCTGGTTGCCCAAGCTCAGCGATGACGCTGAAAATGGGGATCGAAACCAAATTAAAAGAAGCGATTCCTGAAGTGATCGAAGTTCAGCAGGTTTAGATTACTTCCCCGCAATTCCGTCATCGATCTGTTTTTTGATCGAAGCCAAGCGAGCCGTTTCTTCTGGAGTAGTGGGATTCTTGAAGCGAGAAGAGAGTTGTTTGAGATCGGCTTTCAACTTCGCGTAGTAATCTTTTTTCACGTCAGATTTTTCGAGGCCCCAGGTCTTATTCAAGCCTCTGTTGCCCACGTCAAAAAAACCAGTCAATTGAACATTAATGCTGTCTCTGAACGGCAGCTGTTCGATGTATTTCAACTGAGCGATGTATTTCAATGCGTCTTCAAACATGCCCGGAGTTTCGAGCGTTTGAGCCAAAATGTTGTTGTCCAAAATGAAAGTGGAAATGAAGTAGTGGCGCATGTAAAGCGTTTCGTAGGCAGCATTCTCAAGCCCGCCACCGTTCGTGATTTGAACTTTAACCATGTCTTCAATGGTTGCCTGTGGTGCAAAACCAGCCACGATCTGAGTCGCCGTGAATTTCACCCATTTAGCGGTGTCATCCGCATTTTTTACAGACGCTGGAAAGTCCTTTTTACCCGGGACTTTCGGGTCTTCCACCATGAGAGAACTGTCCGGCTGAGCGGTGTTGATCTCGAGAATATTGGCAGTCACCAGCAGCGCAATTTCTTCCTGAGTCGCTACTTCCGCAAATGTTTTACCCGATGGCATCATCGAAGTGGGAACGGTAGAATCGAGACTCACGTATTTGGTGTAATCCGGCTTCAGCATCGTGTCTAGAGCCACGCCCAGAGTTTGCTTGTGGATCGTGTCCAAAGTTTTATCCACTCCGTCGTTACTTTTCTTGATGCCTTCGTTGGATTTGTCCATACCCGCGTTGGTTCTATCCATACCGGCGTTGGTTTTGTCCATACCGGCAACAGTTTTGTTCATTCCCTCGTTAGTGATGTCCATTTTACTGTTGGTAATATCCATTTTTCCGAGCATGGCCTTCATGGACTGATTAGTTTCATCCATCTTTCCATTCATGGAAGAAACCGCATCCATTGAAGCAGTGATCTTTCCGCAAGCGGTCGCGGTGAGGCAAATAGCGATGAGTAACAATAAATTGGTTTTCATAAGGTCTCAGTTCTAATTTTCAAATCGATTAAAGTTTAGGTGCCGTGAGAAGGGAAGTTTCTAAGTCTAAAAGGCCTTGATCGCTAGGATCAATGTTTCCAAGCCAAATGCCGAAGATCTTGTTGACGAAGCCTGGAGACTTACTATCAATAGTGTTTGCGTTTCCGTTGCTGTCTTCGTAGATCAATTCTTCGGTGCCATCGGCTTTCACGTAGCCTAAAAGTGTAATCTCTTTTCCTTTGCTTAATCCGCCACCCTTACGAACAGCATCCAAAAATGCATCACGACTAGCTCCGTATGCTGCCTCGTCCGCGTCACCCACGATATTGAGGTCCAATGCGTTCGTAAATTTTGAAACAATGATTTTAAGTGGGATGAGCTGCAAAATAACCGTCAATTTCAATGCTTTCATTCCTGCAGCGGTGAGGGAGCCGGTAACGGTTTTTGGGTCGCGTTGAATTGCAGCAGGGGTTTCGGCAAAAAGCTGAGCAAGATACGCTTGCTTATTAAACCCTACCACCTTGTCCATGCGAACGCCTTCGCCGACGAGGGAAAGTACCTTGCTTTGTCCGGTCACAGTTTCAGTCGCGCTTGCATTGATTGGAAGTCCACTTGCTGCGTCGTTCGCCGTAGAGGCAGCGTAGTTCAAAGTAGCAGCGAAAGAGGTGAGAGAAGAAAACATGGAGAGAAGAACAATTGATTGCGCGAAAATTTTCATAGAAATAGGTTCCTTTTTATAGTGTGCCTATTTATAAAACATTTTTCGTCAAAGGGCAATAACTATGCGTTTTGCGCCTAAATTATATGGAATTCATTGATTGATGCAGCCAGCATTAAAAAGTTGTCGGATACCTTTATTTACCAGCTATAATCCTGGGTCCCGCCGTCGTTGTGCAATACTTTTGCAGGTTGAACGGGAGCTGCTTGCTGATTATTATTTTGATTGGCGGCATTTGCACGGTCACTCGGGTGAACGTATTTGCCCTTGGAAGGTTTGTTTCCGGAATCAACGGATGCAGGAGCGCGGGCGCTTTGCCCCGTGTAGTGGTTGTAGTCCTGCTGATCGTTGTTTTTCATCTCGGTCATTTGTTCAGGTGAAGAAGTGTCATCATACTTCGAACCATCTGGCCCCCACTGAGTTGGTGCAGGCGCTAATTTGTAAGGGACCCATGGCTTTGGCATGTCACCGTTCGTGAGCGCAATTTTATCAAATTCTTTTTCAGTGGGATCAATGAACCCTTTCACGAGCTTCGTGAATGGAACTCCCAAGATAGCACGGCGGACTAGTGCCTCTTTTGAGCCGTTGAAACGATAACCAACCACCATCACTTTTTTGCCCGGATCGCGATCATCGAGCTTCGCTCCGATGCCTGCAGTCGAACCTTTTGGATAAACGTGAATTTCAAGATTGCCGTCCCATTCGATCGCATCGACGCGCTTCTTCGAAGGCCCTGTGCCATCAAGACGGTCGAAAACTGTTTCATATGCGAAAACAGAAAAGGAGGTGAGAATGCCGCTCAAAAGAGCAAAGACCACGATAATCGTGCGAAACGGTAACATAGAGAGTCCTCATGTTGTGTATCCGTTCCGTGGATCAAAACTTGCGTGTGGGCGATTATCCATGCCCGCATATGGCTCATCGGCACAGTCAAAAAAAACCTGAAATTTTTTTCGGAAATAGACTGACGGTGGTATGTTTAAGGGATGAAAAGGATTGAGATTATCTCGATTTTGGCCGTTTGCGCCATGGCAGCCCTTTCAGGCTGCTCCAAGGTCGATCCTAGTCCAGGATTGGTGAATACCTTGGAGCTCGGCATGGTCCGTGGTTTTCATTATGAGCGCGTGATCACTCATTTCCATTTGCCATATTCTTTTGATGCCTGCGACAGCAAGGGGCAGAATGCAGATGGGTCGATCAATTTGGCTTGTCTCCATGATGCGAAAACCGCGCTCTGTAACAATCACATCAATCTCACCTTTGCCACCGATCACACGAATTTTGTGGCGGCCACCCCTTTTCAGAATTTGCTTTATTTAGAGGGGGGAGACACTCCCGTTTTGAATGGAACTGCCATGCAAGTGGCAAATCGTTTGACCTGCCCCGATGGTTTTAGTGCGGTGATTTCTCCGGGCCTCGAGGGTCAGCTTCTTGCGCTCGGCATGGAACAGCATGTGACCGAAAACCCCTATCCTGCAGGAACTCCTTTCAATGAGGCTGCCATCTACGGTGGAAATTCTACGCTCGAGCAAGGAGCGCTCGCCGATACGGTCGCCAATGGTGGTGCACATGCGATGGTCGGAATTCCGCATACGGAGAGTCGTGACATCAGTTTACTTCAAACTCTGAGTCCGACCTTTATTGAGATTTATAATCTCCATGCGAACCTGGATCCGAAAATCAGAAAAACGTCCTTGGGACTCCCGCCCTTCGAGCACATTGCGAAATTCATGAATTATCTGCTCGATCCATTCAATACGCAAAATGCGG
>Ga0207083_1091_pt1 | contig 14141 bp, 11 predicted proteins | sample Alteio_BWMinHeat_57_FD_153516 | JGI IMG/M metagenome (GOLD analysis project Ga0207083, IMG submission 153516) | Enriched cells from forest soil in Barre Woods Harvard Forest LTER site, Petersham, Massachusetts, United States -... | ecosystem: Environmental > Terrestrial > Soil > Temperate forest >... | reverse complement strand
CCACTGATTTGAGATTCATTATAAAAATAGAAAAGCCTGATCTGGATTTTGAAGCATTATGTGAGTATTTATCTACTTCCTATCTTACGGGAAATAAAACGATTTACAAAACCATTCACACTCTTTTACCCAATCAAATCATTCATTTTCATGATAATAAAATAGCTATTAAATCAAAAAAAATTTTTCCAGAAATTGTTTTTAATGACCCAAAAGAAATATCACATTTATTTGAAAAAGCATTGGATCACTCTATTCAAGATTATTTAGAACGTTTCCCAAGCCCGATGTTACTCAATCTCTCAGGAGGAACTGATTCCACTTTACTTCTCGCAAAAATGAGTCAATCAATACCAAAAAAATCCTTTATTACAACAACTTTTTTTCATGACGATTGGCGAGATGATTTAAATGATTGGGAATACGCTGCAAAAGCTGCTGCGCAATACGGCTCAAATCATCGTCTTATCAAAATTAATAATGCTTTATTTACGCAAGGCCATGCCGAACTTGTTACTAAAGCAAATACTATTTTTCATACGTATGCCACCGCATTTTATTTACAAAATCAACTCGCGTGTCCTTTTGAAGAAAAAATCCCTATTATCAATGGTTCCGGCCCCGATGAATCCATGATAGGAACAGAAAAAATCAATATAACAGAACTTATTGCTTTAAATGCATTAAAACGCGAAAATTGGAAAGATTATTTAATCCACCATATTGATTATATTAAAATCCCAGAGGAACAAGTTGAAAAAATGTTGCGAAATTCCTCTAAAGGATTTACCGAAAAGCGTCGACTAATAGCATCTGAACTGTCTGAAGCCTCTCATTTTGTAGAATATCAAAGACAGTATCACGTTATGACTATTTTACAAGATCATATTCGTGAATTAACATCGGTCGCGCAAGTACTAGGTCATCCTATCATTTTCCCTTATCTTACAAATGATATTTTCAAAATAATATTTTCTTCCCGTTTTGATGCTTTAAATGCAGATGGTGTATACAAATCAACAGTAAAAAAAATACTCGAAAAATATATGCCTTATGATTTTGTGCATCGCAAAAAAATTGGATTTCAATCCCCCAGTCGCATTTATTTTAAAAACAGCAATGGCCTAGGTTCAATGGCACTACCTTAAGTTATCAAGAGTATGTAACCCTATGATTTAAGGTGAAATCAGCTTCCAAATTTAATATGATTGCTTCGTTATAAGTGATCACTTAAAAAAGGAAACTGACAGATGGATTCTAATTGCAAAGAAATGGTTGCGCAAATTAAAAATCATAAAGAATTAGTGATAAATGGAAGTGCTGATATATCTCTAACAAAAATGTTAAATTCCGATCATTGTCAAAGCATTTTAAGCGAATGTCGTGATTTTCGTGATCGAATTTACACTCCATCGAAAACGATTTTCATTTTTATTAAACAGGTTTTAAACACTGATAAGTCGTGTAAAAAAGCAGTAAGTGATGTTGTAGCAGAGGCATTTGTTCAGGAAGATAAAAAAATTAGCAATAATACGGGGCCTTACTGCAAAGCAAGACAACGTATTCCTGAAGAGACGGTGCAAGATTTAGTAAAGGCTACTGGAGAAATGGCATCAGAACAATCACTACCGCAATGGCGTCCTTATGGACGAGAATTGAAAGTAGTCGATGGAAGCACTGCAAAAATGGCTGATACGAAAGAAAATCAGGAGGAGTATCCGCAAGTAAAAAATCAGAAAAAAGGATTAGGTTTCCCCATAATACGATTTGTTGTGGTGATGTCTTTAACGATAGGTGTTGTATTAAATTACGCATTAGGCGCGCACAAAGGAAAAGGAACGGGCGAATCTTCGTTATTACGCTCGATTTTTGATTGTGTAAAAAAGGATGATATTCTGCTAGGTGATAGATACTATCCAAATTTTTTTTAATAAGTGATTTGCAACAGATTGGTGCTGACGGTATTTTTCGCGGGCACTCACAACGACATTATGATTTTCGCACGGGAATTCGTTTAGGTAAAAATGATCATATCACTCACTGGAAAAAACCAGTCAAGCCCGAGTGGATGACGGATGAGCAGTACAGTGCTTATCCTAGCGAAATTGAGATCAGGGAATTTAAAGTGAACGGAAGCATTTATGTAACAACATTTTTAAATTCAAAAAAATATCACAAAAAAGAATTATCAATAATATATGAGCGAAGGTGGGATGTAGAAATTAATTTAAAAAATATAAAAGCCACAATGAACATGGATTTTTTAACATGTAAAACACCTGAAATGGTAAGAAAAGAAATAGGAGTTCATTTTTTGGCATACAATTTTATTCGCATCATTATAGCTGAATCCTGTAGCAAACATGATGCATTGCCATGGAAAATTAGTTTTAAAGGAACGGTACAATTGATGCATGCATTTATGCCTCACTTTGCAAACGTCGCTCAGAAAAAAAATAAAGAAATTTATGCTGAATTAATGAGGTTAATCGTAACAAATAAAGTAGGAAATAGACCAGGCCGAATTGAACCGCGCGCAGTCAAGCGACGACCCAAAGCTTTTCCCTCATTGAGTAAGCCACGTATCATTGAAAAAATAAAATTGATGAAAAAAATTGAAAAGAGAATTTTAAAGAACGCGATCATTGAGGATAATACCTTCAAAGCAGATATTTATTTACAGTCTATTTGTTAAGGTAGTGCCATTGTGGCCTAGGTTTAGAATTATCAAAACTATTATTAGAAAAAGAAAGTATTTTTTTACATATGGAACCAGTGAAAAAAGAAATTGAAGAGCGCTTAAATTCTCCATTAGATTTATATCGTCGATATGATTTTTTAGAATGGACCACTTATAATATTCTTTTTTTAGAAAAATTACGGAGCAATAATGTCTGAAGATATCATCATTATAGGCGCTGCAACTCCAACCATCATTCGTTTGATTGATGATATTAATCATAAAACCCATAGAAAAATTAATATTCTAGGTTTTTTAGATAATATTGTTTCAAAAGAAAAAAAAGATTTTTTTGGTTTTACTATATTAGGCGGATTTGAAGCAATAAAAAAGCATAATCCATCCCAAATTAATTTAATTAATACCATTGCAGGCACGATTCAAAAGAGAATAGAAACAACGGAATTTTTTTTAAAATTAGGGTATCAATTTACTAATATTGTTCATCCAAACGTTAATATTGAACGGGTTAAAATGGGAAATGGTAATTTAATTTATGAAAATGCACTGATACAGCCTTTTGTAGAATTAGGAAACCATTGTGTCGTTTCTTCAAACGCTGGTATCGCCCACGAAACAGTGATTGGAGATTACTGTTTTATTGGACCCGCATCCTATATTTGTGGAAAAGTGAGTATTAAAGAAAATGTCTTTATTGGTTGTGGAGCAAAAATCTTGCCCCGATTAACCATTGGAAAAAATGTTCAAATAAGCGCATCTGCTTTAGTAAATAAATCAATTGAAAATAATAAAAAAATTCAAGGTATTCCAGGGAGAGAAGTATAATAATGTGTGGGTTTTTTTTAGCAATAAATGACACGACTCTTGATATTAAAAAAATCACAGAGAGTTTTAAACATCGCGGACCTGATAGCACAGGATTTTTTACTGGCAAAGGAATACAATGCGGTTTTAACCGATTAATGATTGTAGATAATGATCCTCAATCGGATCAACCCATGTTGGATTCTTCGGGTCGGTATTTATTAGTGTTTAATGGACAAATTTACAATTACAAAGACTTAAAAAAAAATTTAGAAAAAACCTATCCTTTATCATGGAGTACTCAGTCCGATACTGAAGTCTTGTTGCATGGGCTTATTCATGAAGGCATATCATTTATAAAGCAATTGGATGGTATTTTCGCCTTTGCTTTTATTGATCTTGAATCATTAGATGTCATCCTCGCGCGCGATATGTTTGGTGTTAAACCCCTTTATTTTTACACGATAGATCAGTCTATCTATATAAGTAGTGAACTTAAGCCAGTATATCTCGCTACTGGAAATAAAATTGATTTTTCTAATATGAGTCAATTTTTAACGTATGGATTTGTAGACAAGGGAAATACGCTACTTTCTAATATTAATATACTTGAAGCCAATTGTATTATGCTTTTAAATCCTGAAAAAAAACCACAAACATTTAACATTCATCACTTTATCTACGATGTATATGATACTATTGAATTGAATCACATCCAGGAAACTTTATACAAAACGATAGATACTCAAAAACCTTCTATTTCTTATGGGATTTTATTTAGCGGAGGACTGGACTCTACCTTACTATTAAAGCAATGTGTTCACGATCCTCATTTCTCAGCAGCTTATTCGGTAGAAGTCAATCACCCTGATATGTCTGAAAAATATTGGCAAGAATATGCGGTAAATGTATTGAAAATTGAAAAAAAATATCAACGAATTGATTTGACTAAAGAGCATTTTACTGTTGAAAATATGGATCACATTGCTAAACGAATGGATTGCCCCTTATTTCACCCCAATTTTATAGGATCTTTTTTATTGACGCAATTAGCAAATAAAAACAATCTTAAAGTACTTTTATCGGGTGAGGGTGCTGATGAATTATTTATGGGTTATAAATGGTTTTTTTCTCAACAGCCCGTATCTGATTTTCTTGAATATATCCCTTTACAGCATATTCAAAAAATTTTGGGGGTAGAGGCAGAAACCATCAGCATACAAGATGAAACCCCTTTACTTGAAATATTTCAAAAAAAATATTTACAACGTTGGTTATTAAGACAAGATGTTACAGGTATGGCTAATTCTATTGAAACACGAGTTCCATTTCTTGGCCTCTCTTTAGCACAATTAATGAATAAACTATCTTATGCATTTAAAAAAGGCCAAAATCAGTCTAAATGGATTATTAAAAAATTTCTTTCCGACACATTTCCTCATTTATTTTTAGAGAGAAAAAAAATAGGATTCGATTTTCCTCTTAATGAATGGATTGGAATCGAGCATATTGACTATTTAAAACAAAAATCTCATTTGATTGATTCGGCTATGTTAGATTTTATTTTAAAAAAAGAAAAAAAATTATATTTAAAAAAACGGCTCATTTTTTCACTTGTTGCTTTTTGTCTTTGGCAGGATAATCTTGCTAAATAAGATATAAATAAATCATAAGAGCCTCTTACAAAATTATTTAAAAAATAAACATCGGTACAGCTAATCGATTTTTTTTACCTTTAAAATAGGATATATACCCATTACACCTCAAGATGCGAACTTTAAACGTTCAGATTGCAAGAGGCTCATAATATTTTATAGTAGTTGTTAAAAGTAGCTTAAACAACGTATTATTACGGCTACTTTAAACAATGGAGATTTTTTATATGCTAAAAGAACAGGAAGTAGTAAAGCAAAATTTAAATACTCCCAGTATTGCTGTTTATGATGAAGATTTTCGATTAAAATTAGAGGGAAAAAAAGGCATCCTTCATCCATCTGAAGATTTAATTCGTTTAACCGTACGAGGCAATATTAAAGCTAAAAATATGAATGAATCTGCGTTAGATTATGGTGTGGGCGATGGAAGACATGTTAACTATTTAAATTCTCTCGGATATCACGTAACAGGAGCAGATGTCGCTCCTGCATCAGTAGAAATGATAAAAAACAATTTCAAGAATAATACTCGATTTACAGCTACTCTTCTTGAAAATACACCCCAATTACCTTTTGCAGATAATCATTTTTCATTAATATTGGCATGGGAAGTATTGCATTGGTTAGGGAGTCCCGAATTTTTTGAAAAAATCATGCATGAATTTTCAAGAATACTTCAACCAGGAGGAATGATCCTTTTAACCATGCCTACCGAAAATCATTATTTAAAACGATATTCTTTAGAAATTGGAAAAAGTACTTATCTCTGTAAAACTAACATGCGTATGGATTGTGTTTATTACTCACCTAACTTATTTACTCTTAACTATTTATTTGAAAATGAAAAAAACTATCATATACAGCAAATATTACGTTATGAGTATGGCAGCACTTCGACAGAACCTTCTTTGGAGGAACGCATGTCTTTTTATGGTTTTTGTTTAAAAAACAATAAAGCGTTGGCGAAGTAACCTATCAAAAGGATAAATGATGAAACTCATTCCATTGCCATTGCCCGGCGCATTTTTGATTCATCCTAACCGTCATCAGGATGAAAGAGGCTACTTTGCACGAACTTTTTGCACAAAAGCTTTTTCAGACGCAGGATTAGTTACTCAATTTGTCCAATGCAGTACTTCGTTTAATATTAAAAAAGGTCTTATTCGAGGAATGCATTTTCAAGCCCATCCTTATGAAGAAACTAAATTAGTACGATGTGTTATGGGTAGTATTTTTGATGTCATCATTGATTTAAGGATAGATTCAGCAAGCTATCAACGATGGCATGGGGTTGAATTAAGTGCACTTAATGGGTATAGCCTTTACATTCCTAAAGGTTTTGCTCATGGTTATCAAGTTCTAGAAGATAGTACAGAAGTTTTTTACATGATGGATGAATTTTATGTGCCAGAGTCTGCAAGAGAAATGTCACCTGACACTTACGATATAGCATGGCCTTTGAAAAAAGTTAAATTACCTGGAAACCATTCAACCTAAATTCGGCAGTTAGAATGGCGTAAAATGAAAAAAAGCAAAGAAGGTAAGGCGATTTTTTGAATTTTTTTCCGACGCCGTACTCACCCGTACGGTGAGGAAAAAAATTCAAAAAATCGCCTTAGATTCGCAGCATTTTTTCATTTTATGCCATTCCTACTGCCGAATTTAGGTTTAAAGCTACGTCGATCCTGTTTCTGGCTCATAGCTAACCTCGTCTATTAGACCACTTGCAACATTGGTATAGGAATAATAAATTGTCCACCTTGCTCACGGTAATTTTTTTGCTGATTGAGTATTTCCTCAGCAAAATTCCAGGTTAATAACAATGTATAAGAGATTTTTTCTTTTATCAAATGTTCGGGACTATAGATAGGTAAATGCACCCCAGACATAAAATAACCTTGTTTAATAGGACTGCGATCTACTACAAAATCAATTAAATTATGAGTAATACCAAAAAAATTCAATAAAGTAGAACCTTTTGCTGAAGCACCATAGGCTGCGATTTTTTTGCCTTGTTTTTTAAGTAATGTTAAAAGTGATAATAAATCTTCTTTTAATGTTAAAATACGTTTGGAAAAATCCTGATAGTAATCTAGCCTATTAACACCATTTTTCTTTTCTTTTTCTAATAGATCATTCACGGTATTAGTACTTGGTGTTTCAGTATGATGTTTTATATAGAGCCGTAATGATCCACCATGAATAGGAATTTCTTCAACATCAGCAATTATTAAACCATGACGATGAAAAAGTGGAATCAATGACAATAAAGAAAAATAATAAACATGCTCATGATAAATGGTATCAAATTCCCCATGACTGATCAGATTAATTAAATAAGGGACTTCAATGATAATTTGTCCTTTTGATCCAAGAAGTTGTTTTAGGCCAAAAACAAAATCATTAATATCGGGGACATGCGCCATCACATTATTAGCGTGTATAACATCAGCCTGGAACCCCGTTTCTATTAATTCCAGAGCCAATTGAGTATTAAAATAATTACATTTAGTCGGGATACCTCGCTTAATCGCATGTTCCGCAATATTTTTAGCAGGTTCTATTCCTAATACTTTAATATTTCTATTAATATAATGTTGCAAGAGATAACCATCATTACTCGCTACTTCAATAATCATTGCATTATTGGGTAATGTTGGAATCAATTTTTCAACTAATGTTTTTGCTGATTGAATCATGGTATCCGAATGCGAAGAAAAATATAAATATTCATCAAATAAATGTGATGGCGGAATAGTATCTTTTAATTGAATAAGACTACATGTAGTGCATAACACCAACTCCAGAGGATATTTGGGCTCTTTTTCTTTTAATTGGGTAGATTTCAATAATCTATTGGCTAATGGTACTTCGCCCAAAGAAAGAATAGAAATAATATGATTATTCTTGCAACTGCGACAATTCATAGATTTTCTTTACTTTACATAATAAATTATAATAGCGATCAACATGCGTACTCATTGTATAAACATCATGGGAATCGAGTTTTTCACCAAATAAATACAAATAAGACCAGTTAGAATCAGGTAATATTTCATCTAACAAAGCAAGAGAACCTAATGCTGCCTGTAAATCTCCTGAATATTTTTTTAAAGCTATCTCCAAATTAGGTAAATATTCCAAAGCCATTTGGCGAGTACGGGCGTGCATATCACGTAACGATTCCTGTCCTTCTTTTTTATCAAACGGATGTGACAAAATCATGTTAATTTGATCATATAAATCTGGAAATATAGATTGGATATGATCTAAATATTCTTTAACATGGTTTTCCCAATTTTCAAGTAAAGGTTGACTTTCGTGAAGTTGTTTTGCAAGTGCAAGAGCAAATTGTTTAGGATCAATGGGTTCTGGTTGAATAGAGTTCTCCAAAAGCATGGGATTAATTCGTAAGAACGTATCTGCTAAATAATTATAGGCAATCGGAATATTTAGTTTTGTTTTTGCAAAAAAATCAAATTTACCAAACTCTTTAAGGAATTCTTTGACTTGAGGACCCAGACCACTGTTTGATCCTATACTCGTATCCGAAACACCACGCACTGTTAAAGGGCGGCGTAATAAACGATATGATGAACAAATATGTGCGACAATCCACGCTAAGGAATAATCTGGACTAGTGGGATAGAATAATGTTCCTAACCTTTTACGCCAATCTTCAAAAAAATCTCGTTGCAAAATACAATTAAGCATTTTTGGAATAGGCGCATTCCAAGAAAAAGTAAAATCGGCCAATTGTTTGCGAAGCTCGCTGGTTCCTAAATCATCGATCAGTGACGTGCCAGTCGTAAACATTAATAATATGTTTTGGAGGTTTGCATCATTCCAATCAGGATAATAATAGGTAGCGTCTTCCCATGCTACGACCTCAGGATTTCCTTCTAGCGCATTTTCAGCCAAATATTTAAGCGCAGATGGAACTAAAGCATCATCATCAGCTAAATAAGTAATATATTTTCCTTTAGCTTGATTCCAAGCAAATTCCCAATTATTAGGCATCGATAACGTTTCATTGGTTTCTATATAGCGCACACGACTATTCGCCATTTTTTTCACTTGCTCACGTGTATTATCTTGGCAATGGTTGGCTACAACAACAATTTCATAGTCATCAAATTGTTGATTCAATGCACTTGATAATGCACGCGGTAGTAGATGAGCACGATTGCGTGTAGGGATTACGATAGAGAACAAAGGGAAGCTACTTGCCATATAATCAATCCTATGTTTATAAAATTCAAGCTATCTTAAATATTTTTTTTAAACATGATCTTATCCATGCAAATAAACAAATGGGCAAATTTCATACGCATCAAACTGTCTTTCTAAGAAATTAAATAATGAGGTTCCTCCCGTTTTATGAATGTGCATAAAGTGAATTCTTTTTGCTTCAGGCATACATCGTTATTCCATAAAAAAATATTTAAGATAATTCACTATTATTCATCTTCACACTTAACCAATATTCCCCGCTATAACGTGCAATCATTTTTAAAGTAGGATTCGTATCTTTAGGTAATTGATAAGTTAATATTAAACTCGATTCACTTCTTACCATTTTAATATTTTTGCCAAATTCGTTCTTTTTTATGCGTTCAGTTATTTCCCGTACCATTTGAGAATAAGAGTCTTTATCAATGGGCTGCATAACTACTTCAATCTTACTTAAAATATTCGGCGGAACAAATACCATAGCTGATCCATTTCGCAAATATGATACGGTCATTGATTTTTTATTATTTGGTAATAGTAGCTGCTTCTGGCCAAAATGACGTTCATAATCATCAGCAAATAAAAGAAGCTTAGGTTTTTGTTGCAAAAATAATTTTTCTGCTTTCCACGTACATCCTGGCCCATGAAATAAAGATACTTCTCCTTGACATTCTGTACTTAATGTCCAGATATGAGCTATATCATGAAATGCAATAAAATCCGATGGAAAGACAGGATGATCGACATATTTATCCTTATCAAAGGATTCATATTGAAGTGAAAGTGATCGCGTTTGAAGCATTTTCATACCAAAAAAAGGTTGAATACTTATATATAAATCTGCACTTTTTCGAGGCTCAAATAAAACCAACGCTTGTGGATCATTTTGCTTAACTTTCTTAGCTTCAAAAAAATAAGAAGATTCTAATATACTGCCACGATCGTAGCCTAATGCAAGTTTATAAATATAAATAAATCGTGCCGAACCAAGCGAAGCTATAAATAAAGTTAGCACTATAAAAAAAAGATTTAATAAATACCTTATCTGCAAACTATCTTTTAAAGTAAGCACCCCTACTCCCATTGGCAAAAGTAATGCAGTATAAAAACAAATTAAGACATTTTGCGCTGACTTTGCTTGAAAATATAAAGAAGAACGACCCACATATAGTTGGATAAGCACAACAAATACGACTGATAGGTAGATAAAGAAATAAAAATTTTTATATTGAAAAGACAATCCTTTATTTAAAAATACTTTCATCATAATCAAAAAGCCTAGCAAAAAACATACCATCCCTGTTAAAACTCCCCAGTGAATAATATGTATCACACTAGGAGATACTTTCACAAAAGGCTCGAAATGTTGTTGAGAGAGCAATCCAAAAATAAAACTGAACCATTGAAATGACTTAATGGGAACACTATCATTCAAATATAAATGCGCATGTTGATCAAATATTCCTGAGATTAATAATTTTATAAACCTAATTGAAAATTCAGAACCAAATATGACTACAAATATACATAATGCAAGAAAAAAAACGGTGGAGATCTGCATAAACAAAGAATATTTCTTTTGAATCACCTGAGTTTCAAAATCTTTTTGATGCAAGAAAAAACTGGCCATTAATAAGGGCAAGATCACCGATAAAAAATGTGGATAACTAAGCCATGTATATATAATGGAACAACCAAATACTCTAAAACCAGCCCAGCTTGTTATTCTTATGCGAGGTAAAGCAGATAAAAATAATGCTGAAATCGCTAAACAAATAGCTTGCATTGAATACATATTATAGAAAACAGAAAGTATTCCGTAAGAGTTACCCATTACGAGCACAGCAAGAATAGCTGTTTTTTTATTAAATATACGAAAAAAATACCAGATACCAGCTAAAATACTCACATAAATAAAGGATTGTATACCAAAATAAACAGGATAGTTTGTTGTCCCAGTAAGAAAAGAATATATTTGATAGGGTGTATCATCGAAATAATTCATTACTCTATGCATTATTACACGATAATTAGCATATTCTGCCGCAGGCGGATTAACTAGTTGGGAATCAAATAAAGGCCATCTTTCAGCAAAACTTTTTGGAGAAATAACTTCTTTAATATTATTAAACAGTTGTGATAAATAATTCGATTTCATTCCTAAGACAGTGAGATGATGAGACTGTAAATATTTTGCACTATCCGCATAGATGGATATATCCCCACCTCCCTCAGTAAATGGTCCATAATTATTTGCTATAATGAGAGGCAGAAAAAAAATGAGAGAACCCAGTAAAAATATTAAAAAAGTATAAATATAAGTACCAATAAAATGTTGAAAAAATCTTTTATCTCCTTTCAAAAAAGCATATCTGTTACCATATGCATAAAGCATTAATAATATTAGACCAAAAAACCAGGCTTGTTGTATTGACAGAAATAAACACGCTGCCGCAAAATAAACTAATGAAATAAAAAATCCAAAACCAACACGAACCGCAGGCCCTAGAGAAAGCTCCGCTTTGGTTGTCATAACACATTCAGCAATACCTGCAGAAATCCAAAAAACAACTGTTAATACGAGAAGCGATTCCAGCAAAAACATAGATACCTTTTTAAAACTAAAATGAGTAGAATACGCGGTAATTGTAAATGGATTTATATTGCTTTCCCAGAAAAATCTAGCCATATTAATAGGGATTTACGCATTGACAATAAATTTTGTCACTTAATCAGTGTGTTACGCGCACTACACAATTATAGGATGTGAGTCAAAACATAAAAAATCATGTAGTTAGACTCTCAGCACATAAGTCCTAGTTAAATAAATTTTTTTAAACCAAATATAGAAGGAAGATCGTTAATGTTTTTGTTTCAAACACTCCTCGTCATTCTTACAGTTTATTGGGTTTCTGCATTAACAGCTGACATCATTATGATATCCAAAGAAGAAAAAACACTTTTTCCTATTCTTCGAGTGGGATTTGGATTTTTTATTTCATTAGTTTATTTTGCCGCAGCCTGTTTGTTTATGAATACTCAACAAGCATGGATAATAGGTATGGCTCTATTAGCATTACATGCTCTAGGTAATCGCCGCCCCAATGAAACTAAAAATCTCTTCACCATTTTTAAAAAATTTATTAAAACTTATTTTAAAACTAGCCTAGTTTATTTATTAGGCATGGGAATATTTTTTCTACCTTTGATTATCAGCAACAATTATGGTCCTTTTACCGAAGGGGGAGGAGATATTTCTATTTATTCAGATACGGCAAAGTATTTACAAGATCATCATTTAACTGAATTAGGAATACCTTCTGAGAATGGGTTCAATATTCTAACTAATTTTAAAGATATTATTTCACCCGAAAGTATTGATGAAAGATTACATTCATTAGACGCTCAAGCTATAAAAACCGCTTATAATGAAAAACTCATTAATCCTCCAGCGGCAGAATATGCCACTTATCGCATTATAACGAATCAAGGAATGAATATTTTTTTATATGTTCCATATCTCGCTTATGGGTTCTTAAACAATACAACAAATTATTCTGTTTTTTATGGCATTCAAGCATTTATTTATACCTGCTTACTGGGTGCAGTATGGTGTTTTTTTATTCCATTTGGCAGACGAGCAGCGAGTATTAGTTTATTATTAATGATTGGATCACACGGACTCATCTCTGTTTTTTACAATATGTTTGCTATGCAAAGTTTATCTATCATGATATCTGCATTTATTTTAGCAGCATCTCCCCATATTAAAGTCTTTAGCCGAGCAGGCTTCAGAACATATGGTTCTGGTTTATTACTTATTTGGCTCAGTTACATTCTTTATTTTTCTGTCGTGTTACCCTTGCTCTTCATAATAGCATTATTTAATCATTATAAAAAAAATGAATCCGCATCATCATCTCAAAAAATATCTTGGTTACATATTATTACTACTATTATCTTTATTAGTCTTTTCCTATTTGTTATGTGGATTGCTTCTCCACAAACAATAAAATTTGGCTTGAATTTATTATCCATTGCGCATCCTAACCATGAAAATGTCTACCTTGGTAATGGTCTTCCTTTCTTTTCATTCCATAACCTAAGTTTTGTATTTGGTCTTCTTTCACAGCAACACTTTCAACCGTTTGCAATAGAATCTATCACCGTTAATCATATAGTAGATTTTGGTATAATGTGTGGAATGGTAGCTTTTATAATAGGCATGCTTATTATGCTATACAGTTTGTTATTTTCGAGGGAAATAAAAAAAGGTAAAACACTATTTTTTATTCTTTATATATCATCAATTCTGATTGTAGGGACTGAACTTTATCTGACCCATTCTACTTTATATACCCAGGCTAAGGGTGCTCAAAATGTTTTAATTTATTTTTATACCGCCCTACTCTTACCTGCAGCTCTCACATTTAATATGAATAAAAAAAGCATTACTTTTCGTTGTTTAGTTCATTCTCTTAATATTTTCTTAGTCATTTTTATTGGAACTCTTTTTTCTACTAAATTTATTTTTACAAAAAAATTAGCTTCTGGTAAAGATCGCGGCGCAATATTAGAATCGTCTTTTTTTACAGAAGCAAAAAAAATAAAACAACAAGATCCCGACGCTTTTGTTTTACTTGAGCCTCGCAAAAGTGCTGATTTATACACTACGATTCAGCCATTTTTTAACATGAAAATGGTTCATACACGTTATTTGATTTTCAAAAAAGTTAAATTTGAAAATA
>Ga0207083_1090_pt1 | contig 14300 bp, 12 predicted proteins | sample Alteio_BWMinHeat_57_FD_153516 | JGI IMG/M metagenome (GOLD analysis project Ga0207083, IMG submission 153516) | Enriched cells from forest soil in Barre Woods Harvard Forest LTER site, Petersham, Massachusetts, United States -... | ecosystem: Environmental > Terrestrial > Soil > Temperate forest >... | reverse complement strand
AAATCTTATTTGCCACCTTGAGCATCAGCTTATTTGCGTTCATCTTCCGAGATGAGTGGAGCTATAAGTTAAGGGATCCAACCCACGCTCGGAACCTGCTTCTTTTGGGGTTTGCCCAGTCGGTGGTGGTGGTGGCCTTTGCGACCTTCGAGGCAATTTTATCAAAAAAGATCGAATTTTTAGGCTTTTCTTCCCAACTCGGAGTGAACTTTCTTTCATCTTATTCGTGGGTCCTCCGCGCATTTCTTTTATTCATTTTGTCGTTTTCTCTGAACGGCATCACCAAAAACCTCACCCCACACTGGCTGGGCCTTCCGCTCCAATGCTTCTTCTTTTGGATCTGGTTTCAACCCACCCTTCTTGATTTTTCGTTCATCACTCTTTTCTATTTTATGAACTCATCGTTCTTGTTTTCCACCGGACTCATGGCAGGACTCTTCATCATGACTCACGCAGTCTTTGGCTCCGCGCTCATGGGAAGCGAGTTTTCAGGTTTGCTTCAGTTCAAATGGCTGCAGGACGAGGGCTCCCTCCTCCACAGTCCGACACTCATTCTCGGTTTGTTTTTCATCTTCTTCGCGAATAAACTGAAAATGTTTTTGAAAAGACGAAAGGAACACCCTGCTCTATGAACAACGTCGTGAACCCCGCCGCTAATGCGGCATCACTCAGTGCCTGGACTTTGATTTTGGATGCCAGCCCACTCGTGAAGCTCATCCTCCTCACCCTACTTTTCGCATCGGTCGTCACCTGGGCCATCATCTTCTCGAAATCAAAAATGCTGGCTGCGACTAAAATCGCGGATCAGAAATTCCTGGATGCTTTTTGGTCGGCGCAATCCCTGGAAGAAATCTCGGATAAGATTGTTGAATTCTCTCCATCTGCGGTGGCGCGAGTATTCACCTCGGGATACCTCGAACTTCGTAAGATGCAATACCCTGAAATTTCAAATCTGGAACGCGCCCTCCACCGAGCACACTCGGTTCAACTCGACGAGATGGAAAAAAATGTGGACTGGCTCGCCACCACCGCCAGCGCTGCACCCTTTGTCGGACTCTTTGGAACCGTTTGGGGGATCATGAGCTCCTTTCAAAACATCGGCGCCTCAGGGTCGGCAAGTCTTTCGGTTGTTGCTCCCGGTATTTCGGAAGCCTTGATCGCAACCGCAGTGGGCTTGGCTGCAGCGATTCCCGCAGCAATCGCTTATAATTCTATCTTGGGAAAAATCAGACGGGTCTCTCTCGAGATGGAAAATTTTTCGCAGGAATTTCTGAACATGATCCAGCGCAATCTTTCCACTCACACAAAAGTGTCCCCTCACGGAAGTGAGCCGGTTAAAAATGCATAGCAGCAGCGGCTCAGGTGGCGGATCGAGTCCCGGCGGTTTCAAAAGAAGCGGCGGCAGGACTTCACTCGCAGAAATCAATGTCACTCCGCTAGTCGACGTCATGCTCGTACTCTTAATTGTATTCATGGTTTCCGCTCCACTCATGCAACAAGGAGTAGAAGTGAATCTTCCCAAAGCCGATGCCGGCAGCTTGAATCAGACGGAAGATCCGATCGTGATCTCGATTGAAAAAAATCAAAATATTATTTTTGAAAAAAAGAATTACACCATTCACTCACTTGCTGCTCGCTTGGCTTCTTTGGCAACGTCCAAGCCCGGCTCTCAAATCTTGGTTCAAGCAGATCAATCAGTGAATTATGGGGTGGTGGCAAAAGTAATGGCTGAATTGAAAAAATCTCACTTCACGCGAGTGGGACTCGTCACTGATCCAGAGAAATGAGCGCCTCCGATAATCTCGCACCACGTAGTACCGACAATCTTTCCCGGGCAATCAAAATCTCTCTCGGCATCCACATTGCTTTTCTAGTCCTACTCTATGTCAAAAGCATCGTGATGCCTGGCCCTCTCAATACCAAAGAATACATTCCTTCTTTACGGGTGGATCTCGTGGCCCTGCCCGATCAAAAAATCAATGATCAACTCACGCCTTCCACTCCCGCAGTGAGTGAGCCCGCAAAAGAAAAAGAATCAAAGGTGACGAAGGAAGCGAAAGACAAAGGCGATTACTCCACTTCCAAGAAAAAGAAAAAAGAACGGATGAAGAGCGCTCTCGAACGGATCAAAGCACTGGAAAAAATCAAGGCGGGCGAAGAAATCCGCGGCAATAAGGTGATGAAGGGCTCGTCAGCAAAAGGTGTGGCAAGTGATTCAGTGGAGACCACCTACTTCGATGCGGTTCTTGAAAAGGTTCAGAATGAGTGGGAACTCCCTCAGTGGCTCCAAGAAAAAAACCTGTCTGCAAAAGTCCTGATCCAGATTGATCGTCGAGGGATGGTCACGCATACCCAATTTGTCCAATCTTCTGGCAATGAGCAGTTTGATGCTGCCGTTAAACATGCGATTCAGGCCGCGGCACCCTTTCCAGTGCCACCCGTCTCCATTCTCGCCGGTGTTTCCCAAGACGGTGTTCTGCTGAAGTTTCCTCTGTAGGGCTTCGGCTTCCGGCGCGGCAATAAACCAATATCAGAGAGCATTCGATTTTTTAATCGCCGGTATCACTTTCAAATTCACCTGTATCGATACAGGTTGGGCTCTTGAGTGTCAGCGCTCAAAGTGATCGTATTCAAATAATTGTGCAGGATAAATCAGTGGACTCACTCACTCACTCACTCACTCACTCACTCACTCACTCACTCACTCACTCACTCACTCACTCACTCACTCACTCACTCACTCACTCAAGAAATTTTTCATTTTATTTTAAAAACATACTTTATTTTTAGCAATTTTTGTGGTACACATTTCTTGTTTAAAGGGGCTCATTATGTCGTTTGCAATTCAGATTAATACACAAATTCATCAGCGGGCACTCGAAGTGTCTATGCGATACAAAAAGGCAGAATCCGAGCTCATTGACGTGCTGGAACAAGTGGAGAATCATAAAGTCTACCTTCACTTAGGCTGTTCAAGTCTATTTCAATATGGCGTTCAGGAATTGCGTCTGTCTGAAAGTGTCGTTTATAATCTGATTGCAGTGATGAGGAAAACAAAGGAAATCCCGGCGTTAAAGGATCAAATCCAAAAAGGCAACATCACCCTCAGCAATGCACGTAAGATTACCTCGGTTCTCACCAACGAAAATCAAATCGAGTGGCTCCAAAAGGCCAGTGATTTGACTCAGCGACAACTTGAAAAAGAAATCGTAAAAATTCGCCCGATGAGCGCCGTAGTCGAGCGTGCGAGTTATGTCACTGAAAAGAGAGTCAAACTTGAATTCGGACTATCTGAAAAAGATATGATGCAACTCCGACGAGCACAGGATCTGGTGAGCCAGTCCCAATCTAAGCATTCAAGTTTGGAAGAAACTATAATTACGATGTCGGAGTTTTATCTAAAACATAAAGATCCCGTAATTAAAGCCAAACGAATTTATGTGAAGAAAGGCTTACAGAGCTTAAACCAAAAATCAACCGAACCTGTATCGATACAGGTTGAAAAAAACCCGCCTCCAAACACTTCGCTTATGGATAATGGCCTCATTTTAGAATCCCCACACAAACGCGAGCCCATTCCCGCATCTATTCTTCATCAGGTGAATCTACGTGATCAAAGAAAATGCATGCATGTCGGTTCCCATGGAATTAAGTGCAATCAAACCCGCTGGACTGAAGTTCACCACCTCACCCCAGTGGCCCAAGGAGGAAAAAATTGCCTAGAGAATCTGACGACACTTTGTTCAGCCCACCACAAATGGATTCATTCGCGAAAGTAATAACTTTGAAAACTCACTTTTGTTGAGCCGAGCACTCAAGATCAAATGCACTCGTCAATTTCCCGATGTAACTCTCGCGGTTCGGCAAATTCGCAGTCAAAAATTACACTCGTTGTGTGTACTCTTATGCGCATGAGATCATGAACCCTGCGCAAGGGGACCGATTCAATGACCAATTTCAAAACGTTTTTCTTCAAAAACCGTTATCCAATTCTGATTTCATTTTTTGGAGTAAGCTCCATCTTCATCTTCCAGAATTTTACTTCAGTGCCTCCGGGACCAACTGCCATGTTGGAACTAAAATCCATACCGGTCACCGTCTGTGGACAAAACTTTCAACGCATTGTTATTGATGCTCAGTCTCAAGCAAAAGTATCTTACGTGCATAAAAAAGTGGGTGCCTTGACCTTCGCTCTTCCTGATCATCTCACCCAAGTCAATCAACAAAGTCCGGCCTCCATAACCCTTCGCCATTCAAGCACGGCTCATTACCAACCGGCGCTCCCGATTTTACCGCTCTTGCCAACCATGGATGATAAACCTGCCGGCCTCAAACCCGGTCTTTGCGACATGGTGAAAAATTATTTGAAAATCTACAATGCAACGGCGATCAACACCAATACCCAGCTCGTCAGTTTCAGTTCAATCAACGGATTTGGAACGCTCGAACCCACCGCAATTAGAATCAAGCCAATTCTTTTTAATGAAACCAGCATTGTAAAAACACTCGCCGCTAAAAATTCTGCTCAAAAGACGAATCCCAACAGCAGAAGCAGTCAACTCGATTATTTGATTATCGTCCAAGATCTTTATCGTGCGGAAGCCGATCAGTTGGCTGCATTTAGAAATAGCAAAGGGATCTCCACATCAGTGACCTCACTTTCTGAATTGCCTGGTTACCAGGCAAATGATCCCACCCCCGCCCAGTGTGAGGCGCCCTACGATCATGAGTGCTATCACTATTGGGGAGACCCGATCGACAATGTCAGTCAGCTTGCCGTTCCTTCGATGATCGGCTTCCACCAGGAAACCACTTTTGCCCAACAATATACCCGGGTTTCGTATATTCCTGGATTGATTCGCGCTTACCTTCGACAAGTAAAAGCGGACCGCGGCATCAGCGCCGTTCTCATCATCGGGGATCCGGAACAAGTCCCACCCATCTACACGCCGAAAACCGACATGGTCGAATTCGGACGAAGCCCCGGCTGTTCCGCATGGAACTGGGTAAATGAAAATGAAGATTATTGTAACGGCGGCGCTCAATTTTCTCTCGGGACCGACCTCTTTTATGCTCTTCCGTCTCTCAAACTCAATGATCAACACCAAGTGAATATGGCGCAAATTACTCCTGGCATGCTGACTTGTCAGTACACGGATCAAAATAATGTAGTTCATCGGCAGATGAAAGTTTGGTGTGAAGGCAGCGAAGGTCGTTATTGGGGCGACATGAGCGCATACGGCTGGTCACCCTACTATCCTTTAACCAGAATTTTTGATGATCCAGTCACCAATGGAATCAATCCGGGTGACTTCGATGGAATTCCGGCTTCAGAATATATCGCCGTGGGAAGAATCATCACTCAAACGAGATATCGCCATCAGATCATTAATCCGATCGCTACTGCACGTTCCATCGCCAGTTCAATCGGGATTTCGATCAACAAGGATCCGGCCGTACAAAATTATGTGAATAAACTCATCTATTGGGAAAGTCATCTACCAGGCTTTTACAACAATTCCATCGCGACTCTGGGCGGAAATGAAACCTGGCTCTGGAACGATGGCAGCAGCGACAATGACGCCAATATGCTTTTCACCCATTACAACAATCCAGCATATCCTGGATCCTCTACGGTATATGCTTCCAATGGATATCTACCGTATCTACCAAGCGCTTCTACCTTTTGTAATTCTTCCACCTGTAAGTACGATACCAATGAAAACATCATGAATGCATTTGCGACCTCCACTCATACTGCCTGGACCATTGCTGGACACGGCGGACACGGGGCGGTTCTAGGAACATTCAATGCTCCGTCTCCGACGACGAGTAACGTGTTCGGAATGTTTGAATCTTTCGGACAGGCTCCCAACGACCACATTGCCGAAAGCACTGCGAGCGGAACCGCTTACATTAACATTCTCTTGGGAAGCAAAAACCATCTAGTGGGACATGTGATTGCAAACTCATGTGATGCTTCAAGCTACCTCAATTATAATTCGGCGCTGGAGATGCAACTCAAAATGGACTCGCGGGTAGAGCCCGCAAGCTTTGCCGAAAATATGATCAGGCAAGCGGGAGGTGGAGCGATCAACACCTATTTGAACTATTTTGCAGGCTGGGGGGGCGACGACAATGAATACAATTATATATTCATGAATTACGTTAATGCTGCCTACACCGCCGGTGAACCGATCGGAACCGCACTGGTCAATCTCCAGCACGACATCTTGACCAATTCAAATCACACTTATTTCGATCATCAACTCGTAAACCGGGTGTTTTTAGGTGATCCATTCGCCACGATCGCCGGGCCGAATGCCACGAATCCGAATAATGGAGAGAGCAATCTATGAAAAACCTTATTTTATTTTTGTTTTCACTTCAATCCACTAGCGCGTTTGCCATCACAGCAATGACGAGTCCGAATATTCGGCCGGCCATCTCTCAGGAAGCTTACGTGAAACTCAACTGCAAGGGCATCACCACACCTGGCGGCCAAGGCGATGCGGTGGTCTTCACCCCACTCCTGAGTGTTTACTTTCCAACCTCGGTGAACGCACCATTCCCGAGTATCTTCAGTCTTCGAAATGCAAATCAGGATCGTTTCACTTATATTCTAGAAGAATGCAACAAACGTCGTTATGCGCAGACTACCTTTCCTTCGGGAAGACCGGCGGTTTGGCCTGACTGGGGAAATGATCGTAAATATCAGAGGATTGAAATTTCAGAGGCCGTTTATTCCGTTTTCCAAAATAGTCGGGCAGTCGGTGAAGCATGTATTGGAAACGGACAGTGTCAATCTGGTTCCTGTGATACTAAAAATACGAACTCCTGTATTTCATCCAGAATTGGGCCAAACAACCAGGTTCCCTCCAGTCTTTGATGAAAAAAATATCGACCGCCATCCTCTTGCCTTTTTTTCTGGTGGTATTCGTCGATCAGATCTCAAAGCACTATGCAGTCCAAAACTCCTCCTCGATCCTGAACTACGGAATCATTTCCGGACTACTGGAAAACTCTCCTGAAGTCTATCGGCGTGTTTTCGTTTCAACCGTCTACGGACTCCTCTTTTTTATTTTTAGCTTCATCCAAACTATTTTACTCCGTAAGAGCACTAGACTGAGTGCCGCCCTTTCCATTTTTTTTGCCGGTATTACTGGCAATGCAATCGATCGGATTTTCCAAGGCGCCGCCGTCGATTTTATTCAAGTGGGAACGATTGTCTTGAACCTTGCGGACATCGCTCAATGGATCGGCATCATTGCATCACTCGTCATTCTCTTCCGCGAACGTGATCTGATTTTCCACCCGAACGATGCACGCGCACAATTTTTGATCGATTCGAAATTCCAACTAAAGATTGCTAGTAAGTTTTGCTTTGCATCCCTGGCCACATCCTTACTCACCGGAATTTTTTCCTATACTTTTATCCTCAGTACCCATTCCGCATCGGAAGCCAATCTGAGTTTTTTCGCCGTCGCCTATGTCGTGATTACGATTTTATTTTCATGCATCGTTTTTTTAACGGCATTGTTCATCACCCAGAAAACAGCCGGGCCGGTATATGCCTTTAATCGTTTCATCCTTGAATGGCTTGCTGGCAAAACAACGCCCCTGCAGCTGCGTTCCAACGATGATTTTTATCACCTGGAAGAAACGGCCAAGAAAGTTTTGGAAACTTCCCGCAACGCCAAATAAATGTCGCTCTCCAGTTTCGGACCTTGAATTTCCCTTCGCTTTCCCCTTTAACACCCGATATTCTATACCTATGTTCAAACCATACGTCATTCTCGCATTGGGTTGCCTGATCACGCTATCCTCTCCATTTTCTCGCGCACAAACCACATCGCTCGCCGTCGGTGAGGCCAAATTAAAAAAACCCGTGATTGTCCTCGGCCCACCGAGTTCCAGCACACCGGCCCTCACGGCGACCATCGCGCAAATTCAGAAAACAATCGAAAATGATTTGAACTTTGTTGATCAATTCCGGGTGACTCCCGGTGCAGACAAAAACACGGCAGACTACACTTCCACCGGAAGCGTAAAATCAGACGGTGATCACCTCGTCTATGAATTTCACTTTTCTCAATCCGGCGGCAAAGAAATTCTTGGAAAACGCTACACGAGCGATAGCGACGAATACAAAACTCTCGCACACTCCATCGCCAACGATATTGTTTTTGCGATTACCGGAAAAAAAGGGATCTTTCTCACTAAAATTGCATGCTCTTGCGATAAATCCGGAAAGAAAGAAATTTACACCATGAATTTTGATGGGAGCGATGTTCACCAGATCACCAAGCTCCGTTCAATTTCGATGGGCGCGGCGTGGAGTCCGGACGGGAGCAAACTCGCATTTTCAGTTTTCAACCGACACTCCGACAATACTAAAAATATCGATCTCTTTGATTACAGCTTCAGAACCGGAAGCATGCGACTCCTGAGCAATCGCAAGGGAATCAATTCGGGAGCAAGCTATCATCCGAATGGCCGACAAGCGGCGGTGACTCTGAGTTACGCTGGCAACCCCGATATTTATCTACTCGATCTCGACACTCGCTCCACCACTCAACTCACTAAATCCATCGGCTTTGATGTCGATCCAAGTTTTAGTCCGGACGGAAGCCGGATTGCATTTGTTTCTTCCCGTGGGGGAAAACCCATGGTGTACACCCTCAACACGGCAAACCCTTCAGAAGTAAAACGAATCACCTACGCAGGCCAATACAACGCGACTCCGAACTGGGCCCCGGACGGTAAGAAAATTGTTTTCGCGGGTTGGATCGATTCACACTTTGATATTTTCACCGTCACCGCCGACGGATCGAAAATTGATCGTTACACGAAAAATGAGGGCAATAACGAAGACCCATCCTTCAGTCCGGACGGGAGCATGATCGCCTTCAGTTCGAATCGTGCGAGCCGTGAGAAGGCGATCTACATCATGAATGCGGATGGAACGAACGTCAAGCGTTTGACATTTGGCATGGGAAATTGTTCCGGTTCAAAATGGAGTCCGTACCTCTAAAGTCCGTGCACTATTTCCACCCACTGTTGTGATAAAATTGATTCAAATACAGATTTTAATAAACAAGGAGAACTCTCATGAGTCAGGAAAGAATTGCAATCATTGGTGGCGTCCGCACTCCATTTGCACGGGCACGCAGTGTTTATCAGAAAATGTCCGCTGCTAATTTAGGTGGTGTGGTTCTTCGTGAAACCGTGAGCAGAACCGGCATTGATCCAAAACTCATCGACGAAGTTTATTTCGGTATTGTGAGTGCACCCGCGGAAGGTTCCAACGTTTCCCGCGAAGCGCTGTTTGATTCTGGATTGCCTCCCACGATTCCCTGCACCACCGTGAACCGTTATTGTGCATCGGCAATGGAAGCGGCAGCAGGTATTGCGGCAAAAATTCAGGCCGGACAAATTGAAATCGGTCTTGCCGGTGGCGTGGAATCGATCAGCTCGGTTCGCGCACTCTTCAGCGCAGAAGCCACCGATTTTTTCCAGGATATCGCAAAAGCAAAAACCATGGGCCAACGACTCGGCATGCTTTCCCAATTCAAAGCAAACTACCTTGCACCGAATGCGCCCGGAATCAAAGAAGCAACCACCGGACTCACCATGGGGCAATCCGCTGATCTGATGGCTCGTGAATACAAGGTCGGTCGTCAGGAACAAGATGAGTTCGCACTTCAAAGTCATCAGCGGGCGAACGCTGCCTGGGACAAAGGATTTTTTCAGTCTCACGTTTGTAAAGTGGCAACACCGGACGGAAAAGTGATTGAACGCGATACCGATGTTCGTGCGGATTCCAGCATGGAAAAACTCGGAAAACTAAGACCAGTGTTCTACAAAGATGGAACGATCACTGCGGGGAATGCCAGCCCACTTACCGATGGAGCTTCCGCCATGCTCCTCATGACCGAAAGCAAAGCAAAAGAATTGGGACTCACTCCACTCGGCTTCATAAAAAGCTATGCCGCTGCTGCTGTGGATATCCTCACGGAGCCACTTCTCATCGGACCGGTCTACGCCATTCCAAAAGCACTCAAGATGGCTGGCCTCGCGTGGAGTGATCTTGAATTGATTGAAATTCATGAAGCCTTCGCCGGACAAGTCCTGGCCACGATCAGAGCAATCGAATCCGATAAATTCAAAATCGGCAAAGTGGACATGTCAAAGGTGAATCCAAACGGCGGAAGTATTTCCATGGGACATCCATTCGGCGCAACCGGTGGACGCATGATGCTTCAAACCCTCCATGAAATGAAAGCTCTGAACAAGAAAAATGCACTGATTTCCATTTGTGCGGCAGGCGGCCTTGGTTCGGTAATGATTCTTGAACGTGCGTAAGCCCGTGTACAGTTATGTCTGATATGAAGGATGTCGTTGCAGTCGGACTTGATCTCAAAGCCAGCACTCTGGTGAGTGCCTATTCACAGGGCGTGTTTCCATGGCCTTGTGAAGATCTTCCCCTGCTCTGGCATTGCCCGATGAAGCGCGGTGTACTTCTTTTTGAAAACTTTCACTATTCAAAACGCCTCCGACAATATGTGAAAAAAGCGCCGTGGCACTATACCGTGAATCGCGCCTTTGATCGGGTGATCGAACTTTGCCAGGATCGAGGGCTCGAGAACACGTGGATCACTCCTGAAATGAAAAATGCCTACCGCGAGCTTCACCGACTCGGCCACACCCACAGTGTGGAAGTCTGGCATGGAGAAGAACTCGTCGGAGGACTCTACGGTGTCGACATCGCGGGATATTTTGCTGGTGAAAGCATGTTTCACCGTGAAGACAATGCTTCGAAGGCGGCTGTATTGTGTACGATCGGTCTTTTGAAAAAATCGGGGCGTACCTGGATGGACATTCAAATGCTCACTCCGCACATGGAAAAAATGGGTGCGACTGAAATTACGAAAAAAAGATTTCTTTCACTATTGGAAAGATCAAAAGACGCTCAAAAACTGGGCTCAGGACTCAAACCATTTACAGCCGAAGACTTGGTCAATCAGAAATTCAGCTACGATTATTTTGAAACATTCATTGAGTATGAAAGTTCGCTGGCAACAAAAGCTTGAGAGCTCACGTTGACGATCGATACATTTGATCTAGAAAAGGTGAGTCCGGATCCGGATACCAATTGATAGGTGTTCCCCGTCTTCTGGTAAACCATCTCTACTTTGACATTCGTCAACAGCTGCCCTTGAACAGTTTGAGCCGGCATCATCATGGTGATCAATAACTCGCTATTGTTACCCACGTTTTCACTCTTCGCGCTTGCGGAGATCGGGATCATTTTAAGGGATGCCGGAGGTGCACCCGCAGTATCGTGAAACGAAAACTGAACATCGACTTCAACACTCGCACCTGATTTCACAATACTGAAATGAGCGCTGTTGTTATCAATCGTGCTGGTCGGCCCCCATTGTAGGGAGGACACCGTTTGGCCACTCACTTTATAAGGAGAATCAACGAAGGAGGCCGAAGAAACGGTTGTGGACGCGAGTAAGGCCATGTCGTCAGCAGTCACTGCTGAGGAACCGCCGGAAGATGAATTACTACCACTGCTTGAATAAGACGAGCTTGAACCACTTGAGCTGCTCGGAAAACGGTCAGGAAGCAAGGGAAGATCCGGAGCTTTTGGCTGATCAGGAGCAGTATTATTTGAAGCTGTGGTATTTGGCTGAGGCATGTTCGGATCATTCAGCTGATTGTTATAATATTGTGAAAGGATGCCTTCTGGGTTCGGTGGTGGCAATGCTGCCTCCTCAGTTCCTTCTTTTTTCTCACCTGCGGCTACTTCTTCTTTACATTCTTTGCCGTCTTTATCCTTACCATCTTTACACTCTTTTGGAGCGTCCGCTGGCTTCTCTGCTGCAGCAACAACCGGCGCAGCTGGAAGAGCTGATGTTTTCAATTCAGCAGCAATCGATCCGAGCGAATCACTTGGCTGAACATATGAAAATTCTTGGGGTTCAGACTCTTCAGAAACGGGAGCCGGGGCGGTCTGAGCGGTAGAAGAAGAATGATCGACGACCTGAACTTGAGCTGGCGTCTCGCTATGGGCGATCCAACCGATGGCAGTCACCAAACCAAGGCAAAAAAAGGACCGGAAAAAAAGGTTTTTCGCAAATTTAAACATAGGGGCATTCTCTCACCTCCTCTATAAGCAGAGGTTGTGCCATCTTTTTTCTTGAGAGTTTACAGACGCTTAAAAGGCCCACTGTCTAAACTACCGACGATACACGATTCATGTGTATAAACATTGTACAGCTGGTTTTTATTGTTAAACTAATTTTGTTTACAAAATGCGCCCATTTTGGTACTAATGTCGGCAATGAAACGGCTGCTTTTTACACTCTTCATACTTGCACCAGCAATGACCTACGCTGCGCCGTCGACGCCGCCGCTTTCGCGCACTTTGATCAGCGGAAACGCGATGGTTACTCCTGAAAGCATTCAAAAAATTGTGAAAGCCGTGATTGTCAAAAATCTCGGGAAAAGTTTTGATCCGGAGTCAAATCAAAACGGACTCAGCCTGCAAATCGAGGGCGCAGATTACCTACTTAAAATTCCTGAAAAACCGGCTCTTCAAGAGATTCTCACCACTCTGGGTGTCTCAGAACAAATGCATGCCCGGATTGAACCGATCCAGGCAACGATGAATTTTGGACCTGATTCTCTGAAGATCAAGGTGGAAAAAACGGGAACGAATCTCTTCCGCATTCTGGCCCACTGGCAGGTAGACGAACTCACCGCGGTCAGCAAGTCCCTCAACATGCTGGTTCCGAAGGGCGTATTCGATCAAGAATTCACGATCGCCTCGAGCCCCGTAAGTATCTCAATCAAACCTAAAACTGGCGCGGTCACGGCAGACCTTGCTCTCACCGCATCGCTCAGCGATCAAGGCACGAAGATTAATCTCGAAAGCTTCAAAACCAATCTAGACAGCCCACGCACCCGCCTCCATTTGAAACTCGGAGAATTGACCGTAAACGGGAAACCTCTGGAGTTACAAATCATCAGCAATGGGGAGAATATTTTAACCGACGAACCAACGGTCCGGGCACAGTTTCAATCTTTCGAGCCGGAGCTGATGCAAAATATCCAGGTTGAGCTTTCGACTGTGATTCACAAAGTATTCTCCGGCCTGGCCGCAAAACTCCAAGAAGAAGCACCATTTAGAATTTCCATTGATAGTACCAATATCGTGAACAAGTATTCCTTGAGCGAATCTCCTTATGCACCTTTACTCAAAGGAATCTCCGCAAACTTTGAATTCAGTTACATTCAAAGTCTTCCTTCTCAAAATCTATTCACCACCCAGTTTTCATCCCAGGTCTGCATCGATACAAAGTGCCTCGACAATGTTTGGGGAGACAGCACCATTGGCACCACCGACACCAAATTAATGAAAGGCAGTGACGCCGGCCTGATACTCAACGAATCGTGGGTTCAGAACGTGGTAAACTCAGATGCGTTCCAAAGTAGAATCGAGGAATACTATACCAGTTCTTTGGCCTCACCCGGAGTGACTCTCGGTAGCGATGGAATCAAGGTTCATTTCAATCCGTCCAAGAATGCAATCGTGGCCGTACTCAATTTGGTCATCGACATCAAAGCCACGGCCAGCCCTAAAGGTGCTTGGAGTTCTTGGTCGAAGTTCACCAATTACTACAAGGATCAACTCGCTGGGACCTGGGAAAATATCGCTGGTTCCGGAAAATATGTTTTCCTACCGATCGAGATCGATTTCAATCTCATGGGCATTCAAAACAATGCGGATGACAAAGCGGAACTCTTGGTGACTTCCGAAATTCCAGTTCATGCAGACGGCACGGTCGACAATACTTACGGATACAAATCAAACCTCAGCAAAATGAACAAATCCATTCGAAAAGCCCTGGTGAACGATGTGAAGACCATCATCAATAAATCACTCCCGGCGACGATCAAAATTGCGGTCGACCAGCCCCTCGAAGTTGAAGGCGTGAAATTCACGGTTAAAAAAGTCCTCGTGACCAAAAACAAGGGTCTTTTGGTGAGTGGAGACATCCAATGATTAAATCGACGATGAAAACACTAATCGGAATTCTCTTACTACTGACTTCAAGCGCCCATGCTCAGGATCTAATCCTTCAAACTCGCCTCGAGCAAAGGACCCTTTCTGCACTGATTGACAAAACCCGTGTTCTTCTCAGCAATACCAATATCGACGACCATCTCACCGGCACCGTTGATTTCAAAGACGACATCCAATTTCCTCTGAACGACATGTTTGCAGA
>Ga0207083_1082_pt2 | contig 14397 bp, 16 predicted proteins | sample Alteio_BWMinHeat_57_FD_153516 | JGI IMG/M metagenome (GOLD analysis project Ga0207083, IMG submission 153516) | Enriched cells from forest soil in Barre Woods Harvard Forest LTER site, Petersham, Massachusetts, United States -... | ecosystem: Environmental > Terrestrial > Soil > Temperate forest >... | reverse complement strand
GAGTATTGCTTCGCCGCTTGAAAAGCCTTTTGGCCAGAGCGCACTTTATTTACGGCTGAAAGTGCGATTCCTTTCGGGTTGGTCATCATCACGGCTTTCATCGCTCCCGATCTAAGCGTGTTGCCCACACTTAAGTTCACGCCTTCGCAAAGCTGCGAGACAATGAATGGAGAGAAAAGAAGCGCGATTGCTATAATCAGATTCAAAGTGATGATCGTGACGAATCCACCGACCCCGTCATAAGCCGAAGCAAATGGAAGCACTTTTAGAAATGCCGATAATATCGACCAAACAATCGGCCACGCCGATATTTGCAGCATATTCTTGAAGAGGTTTTTGGTGATTCCAGAGGCCGAATCAAACAGCGACCCTAGGATCAAAAACGGACCAAGGGCGACCAACAAAAACCAATAGAAGTGCTGGAAGGCAAGTAATAGAAACCGCGCAACCACTAGAATCAGAAAGCTCACCATCACGAGGGCACTCATGACGATGTCGCTCCCCATATTGAGTAGCCCCTGCAAATCGAAAGAATAACTTTCCGCACGCTTTGAAGCGGCTTCCAGTACCATGTCGATTCCGTTCATGTTGTCGATGGACTTCGCGATTTCAGTGCCAAGAACTTGGCAGAACTCCGCAATCATCGGGAACGCCACCAACAGCAGCGCAACCAAAAACAAGCGCTTGAGACGCATGAGAATCGCTCCAGTTACACCAAGATCAGTGGTGTAACTGATTGCCACTGACACCAAAAACAGTGGCAGGAGCATTTCCCAGCTGAGTTGATTCGTCTGTTCGTAAATATGCCGTGCAACGGGGAGAAGTTTGTCGTACTCCTCTATTGCCGGAAGACTATAAGAAGTACTCATCAGTTCATTCCTGCTGGAAATACATGACTTGAAAATTTTCCGTCATCAGGGCCTAAGTTTTTGGAAACCCCCAAATAGCCCTGACCCTTTGAGATCACTCCACGCGCTTCTTTTTCATTTGCATCGGCAAGCATCTGGGCCAAGAGGCTGGTGATATGGCTTTGAATCACTAAGTTTTGTGAATCGACCGCAACCAGCGTGCCCACGCCGGAAGCAGTTAGTTTTTGTGAAACCCCCGGCGAAGCATTGGCACCTCGGACTTCCATTTCCTTTCCAGAAAGAAATGTCGAGTGCGCTCCCGGCACTACCCGCGCCACCAGATCCATCGCGGTTGCGATCTCCGTTTCGATTTCATCGGATTTAGCGGAACGGTATTCTTTTGGAAGAGTTTCGTAGATCAGCTTCAGCCGCTTAAGAGCTTCGGCAGGATTCTTCCATTGATCCCACTGTGAAGGCTGCACCACTTCTGCAATCGTTCCGATTCTGTAAATTCGATCCGTGACCCCATCCATGTCTTCACGCATGAGTGTTGTCTGGTTACGAAGTTGGTTCAGAGTATTCATCGTATTCGTTACAATTTGAGCCAGCAGAGGAAGATCTCCGCCCCAAAAGTCGGCCCTCGCTGATTGAGCTGTGAATAAGATAAGTGGAAGTGCAAATAGTTCTTTTTTCATGTGGACTCCTTTTCGTTTTTAGTGACCTTGGTTTTTGAAATGTTTTCGGTATTCGCAAGTTCGTAGAATTCTTTGGTCGGATAGAGTCTGAAGACCTGACTCATTGCCGGTGTCAGTGCAAAAAACTCTGAGTAATAGGGCTTTTTTGATGTCACGGAGAGGGCGCGTTCAATGTCAGACGCCGGAAGGTCAAATGTATTTTTCAAATACTCAGCCGAAGCTCCATTTTGTAAAAAGAGTTTCGTGAAGCTGTTGGTGAAAAGCATTTTCGCAAATGACTCATCCCCGTAGTCAGCCAAATTTTGAGTGATCGAAACAATCCCGGCCTTATACTTCCGAAGGGTTCGGTACATTTCTTCCAAAAAGCTCTTGCTCTGAGCGAAGAATCTCCATACTTCATCAAACACAATTAGGGTTCGTGAAAATTTACCGTCAACGAGATCCCGCCAAAGCAGCTCTGACAAAAGTAAAATAGTACTTTTCTGTAAAACCGGATCGGAATCGAGTTCCTTGAAGTCGAATGCCGAGACTGATGTTTTAATCAGTTCAATCAGATCATTGCGCTCAGGTGCAGAATCAAATCCGATGTGTGGCTTCAACCAGTGAGCAATATCGCTGTAAAATCGCTCGGAGCGTTTCGAGGCATTTTGAATCAGCGTTTTAATTAGAAGCCGTTCTCCTTCAATTTCTTTCAGGAGGTCATCTATCGCAACCTTGTGCGAGTGAGTGATATGTGAGCCTGATCCGCAGAGTGTTTCGATAAATGCCCGATAAAAACTCTGACCACTCACTGGATAGAGAGACAAGAAGCTAGAAATCAGCGCCGTTGCCTCGTCATGGTTGAGCGTGGTACTTTTTCCGCCGTTTGATTCGATGATTTTTCGGTACGATCCGCCGACGTCAAAGATACAGAGGCGCGATCTTGGATCATCCTTGAGATTGGAGGATAGGATCGCATTCATCAGAAAACTTTTGCCTGAGCCCGAGGCACCACAGATAAACGAGTTGTAGTTTAAGTTTTCCTTTGAAAACAGATTGAGATTTGAAACCTCTCCACTTCTGGATCGAAGACTTAAGTTGGAGGAATCACTTCGTCTTGAGTAATCGAGCAGTAATGGCAAAAGATGGGCAAGATTCTCCGTTAGTATCGGAATCTTCCGAATTCCAAGAACCTTGTTTCCTGGGATATGGCTCTGAAGTACCGGAAGGGTTCCGATTCCCTCTAAAAATATCCCGGCATTGCCAATCCCGGAGATGAGCCTTTCAATATCACGAGCGTTATTGAGAGTGCCTTCTCGGTCGCCCCGCAGAATAAGGCCCATCGAGATTTCAAATAAAGTTTCTTTTCCAACGAGCACCCTTTCCAGTGTTTCTTCGGAAGAGCTCAAAACCGAGTTTGATTCAATGTTTCTTACTTCAAGTGATGTAGTGATCGAGAGCGCGTGACTGACTCGACGTTTTGTTTCAAGTTGCCGCTTGATCTTGCCGCGTTCCGGGATCGAGATATGAACAGACAAGGTAAATGCTTCGGTATTCTCAAAAATCGGTTGGAGGCATCCCTTCCAAGTGAGTTGAGGGAGTTCGGTGAGTGAAAGAACCCGCAGCACATCTTTTTCAATGCGAACACAGTCTTTCTCCCAAATGAGATCTGGAAGTTTTTCTTGAAGGGCTGAACCGCCAAATATTTCGGCGAGAAGTCGATTCCACGAGTCGTTACTTAATACTTGTGGATCAAGAGTGAGTTCCGATAAAACCGCTTTAAGATGGGAGTAGCTGTTCTTTTTTTTTACCTTCTCAAAGCAAAATATCTTGGTGATAAATCCGGATACTTCGGAACCGCTCGCGGCTGATCTTTGTAAAATGATCTGGCCTTCAAACAGATTCGGTAGTTTCGTGAGAAGATCGGAAAGTTTGGCAAAGAAATTATCAGACATTCCCCCTTCAAAATTTTCTTCAAAAAGACCACTTGGAAGGGGCTCCATCTCAAACCCTCTTGAGATAGAGCCATCCGTGTGTGAAATCACGCCGTCGCCAAGAAAGTGTGATCCGAGTACCGTTTTAGTAAGCGAGTAGTTTTTCATTCAGTTTTCCCTTCTTTTTTGAATCGGCCTTGGTGTCCGAAATAGACGTGCGGAGCCGTCATGAAGCGTCCAAGGAGTTCGAGGTGTCCGCTTTTTTTGCCGTGTGAAATTACTCGAAGTGCAGCGAGGGTGAGGACTCCCATCAACCATGAGAAGATCAATGGAAGCCCAAGCATGTTGAGAGTTACGTTTGATCCGGCGAGTACAATGAACGACGAAATGATCTGGCTGACTTCAAAGCCCCAGAGCTTCGAGCGGTTCATGTTGCTCGTTGGACAGTTCTTCATCGAACCACCCGCTCAATTAGATCGACAATGCTCTGAGCGCCGAAAAGAATTACTGCTCCAATTACGGCATAATGAAGATGCCGTTTTGCGTCCTGATTTCCGGTGATAAAACTGAAGGCCGCGAAGCCAAGCCCTAGCACTGCAAAGATTGGTAGAATTGATCCGAGCAATACGGATTTTAATCCTAAGAGTGACGACTCCACCGAAGCGTGAGCCAGTGGGGTCATCAACAGGACTGCCAACATCAATAGCGATACGATTTTGTCATTCATTTGAAAGTTCCTTAATGTTTTTTTGATTTTGATTTTTTGTTCAGACGTGAGGGCGCAATCGAGAGGCATCATTCACCCCCGACTTCGTTGCGTTTGAAGTCACTAGGAGCTTCTAGGTATGACTTTTGGTCTTCACTTCGATGTATGGCCGCGACTTTCGAGTTTCGATATTCAAGGGAAGTCCACGGCACGAGGCAGACATCATCTTCGGGGGTGTAGTTGCACTCCCAACAAAATGAATGTGTCCGCAGATGTTCGATGGCCCACTTCCCACAGCGATGACAGAATCCAGATCCGCTCATTGCATTTTCCTTTTCCTTTCGTGAAAGCATCAGCGCTTCACGGGAGGTACTAAGTGCAACGGGATGCCAAGCCGGACGCCGAGCAGACTCAAAATAATGTCTATTGATTGCGGGAGTTTAAGTGTGGGTGTGATTTATGATCTGGCGAGAAGTGGCCAGTTGAGGTGGCCAGATGTGGCCGGTGATTGATGATCCGTAATAGATTGTGCTCGTGGAATTCAACCTCTAAGCATGTAGAAACGAAAAAGCCCTCCAAACCATGATTGCTCGTGAGGGCTTTTTTTGTAATGTGCAATTAGTCCTGCGTTTGCGGAAAAGATTAGGAGAATAATAATATCAGATCATAGGCAGCCGAGGCATGAATAAACTATTGGGCGTAAATGGAATCTTCAAACGCTGCAAGTGCAACCTTGGCGCCTTCACCCATGGCGATGATAATTTGCTTGTAAGGCACAGTGGTCACGTCACCAGCCGCGTAAATTCCTGGAACATTTGTCCTGCCTTTAGAGTCGACAACGATTTCTCCAGTTTTGCTCATTTCAACTGTACCTTTTAAAAAGTGACTGTTGGGGAGCAAGCCAATCTGAACAAAGATTCCATCAAGATCAACCAAAGTATCGAGACCACTTTTGCGATTTTCATAAAGCAGTTTATTCACTTTTTTTCCATCACCCAACACTTCCTTGGTTCGCGCAGAAGTAACAATGGAAGTGTTGGGCAGTGATTTCAACTTGTCGACTAAGACCTTGTCGGCCTTGAGCTCATCGCCAAACTCAATTAAGATTATTTCTTTTACAATTCCTGCAAGGTCGATCGCTGCCTCCACGCCAGAATTTCCACCACCAATTACCGCAACTTTTTTCCCTTTGTAGAATGGGCCATCACAATGAGGACAAAAAGCCACTCCACGTCCGAGGTATTCTTTTTCTCCCGGAATTCCGAGTTCCCGCCATTTAGCACCCGTTGCAATAATAATTGATTTCGACTCTAGTGTTTCGCCGCTTTCCAATTCTATTTTATGTAAACTATCTTTCAAAATGGACTTCACTCGTCGATGTTCAAGCAGCTGAACCGGATAATTCAAAACGTGTTGCTGAAGTTGAGCTGCTAGTTGTGGACCTTCGGTGTATAAGACAGAAACCAAATTCTCTATACCTTTTGTTTCTTGAACCTGCCCGCCTATCTTTTCTGAAATGACGACTGTTTTTAACCCTTTTCTTGCACTGTAGATTGCCGCTGACGCTCCTGCTGGTCCGCCACCGATGACAGCTACATCATATTTCCCTAAGTGAGTCGATTCTTTGCTCATCTTTTTAGAACCGAATGCACTTTCAAGTTTCAGCAATAGATCACTGACCGAGATTTTTCCTGAGTGAATGAGCTTCTCGTTTACTACGATGCTCGGAACTCCTTGAATTCCAAGTTTCCCAATTTCGTCTTGTACGTAGGCACCATCGATCATGGTATGTTTAAATTCGCCGTGCACGAGTGCCATCTGATTTAACGCCTGGACTACATCAGGACAGTTTTCGCATGTAAGGGAAACATACGTTGTTATTTCGATTGGACCCTTGAGGTTTCGTATGCGGGTAGCAAGACCTTCATCAAACTGACGGCCTTTTTTGTCCGCATGTAATACCGCCAAGACCAAAGAACTAAATTCATGCCCGTTAGGGATGCCTCTAAAATGAATCCCAGTTTCAGCACCATTTTTTAGGATTTTAAATTCTGGAAACGGAGCTTTTTGAGAACCATCATCACGAACCGAGAGATGATGCGAGGCCAAACTGACTTCACTCAACATTTCTAATAATTGTGCCTGATCCTCGTGATCGCTTTTCGCAAAGAAGAACTCAATCTTGTTTTCCAGTGGAGCAAATAATTCCTCCAGTTGTTGCTTCAAATTTGGATCTAACATGTACGAGTTCTCCTTTGCTAAAAGTTTGGCTATATTTTTCCGACTAAATCAAGACCTGGCTTTAATGTCTGTGAACCTGGCTTCCATTTGGCTGGGCACACTTCACCTGGATGAGTCGCAATAAATTGCGCTGCCTGTACTTTTCTCAAAAGTTCATCAGCATTTCGACCAATTCCATTGTCGTGAATTTCGGAGATTTTTATTTTACCTTCTGGGTCAACCACAAAAGTTCCGCGATAAGCCAGACCTTCTTCTTCAATATGGACCCCAAATGCGCGACTCAAAGTTCCGGTAGGATCTGCGAGCATGGGATATTGGATCTTCTTAATGGTTTCAGAAGCGTCATGCCACGCTTTGTGGACAAAGTGAGTGTCAGTGCTTACAGAGTATACCTCTACACCCATCTTCTTAAACTCAGCGTATTTATCTGCCATATCCCCAAGCTCGGTCGGACACACAAATGTGAAGTCGGCCGGATAAAAGAAAAAAATGGACCATTTTCCATTTAAGTCGTTTCTGGAGACGCTTTTAAACGCTCCATCGTGGTAGGCCTGCACCCTAAAGTCGGGGATTTTGCTATTAATGATTGTATTCATGTTCTAATTCTCCTTCTGATTATAGAATCGCTTAAATTATGTGATTTATAAATTCGATTAAATCTATTATACTATAGATAATATCTATCGGAGGTAGTCCATGGTTAGTTTAACTCAATTGGAATACGTGGTCGCAGTCGATCAACACCGGCATTTTGGGAAAGCTGCGAAAGCCGTCCATATTTCACAACCCACTCTAAGCCAGCAAATTCAAAAGCTTGAAGATGATCTAGGACTCATTATTTTTGATCGTCTTCAAAAGCCCATCATTCCTACCGAAGAGGGAAAACATTTTATCGCACAAGCGAGAAATGTTCTAAAAGAACAGCAGAAACTTCTTTATCTCGCAAGTAAGAAGCCCACAGGAGTAAGTGGAAAATTTAGGATGGGAATCATTCCAACGGTCGCAAGTCACTTGTTGCCACTATTTGTGGGCAGCTTCTCAAAAAAATACCCGCACGTTGATCTCTATATTGAGGAACTAAAAACCGATACGATCATTCAAGAGCTTAAGAATGATCGTATTGATGGAGCAATTCTTGCCACGCCATTAGAAGATCCAAGTTTAAAGGAACATCCTCTCTACTACGAAACTTTTTTCCTCTATTTATCTGAACATCACCCTTTACTAGCTAAACAGTCGCTTACCTCACATGATTTAGATGAAAATGAGATGTGGCTTCTTCAAGATGGCCATTGTTTTAAGTCGCAAATGGCACACTTTTGCTCTTTGAACTCTCACTACGACACCGTATTTAAGAATATCCATTTTCAAAGTGGGAGCCTCGATGCGCTACGGACACTCGTTAAAAACAATCGCGGATACACGATGATTCCAGCACTCATGGTTGACACGATGACCGACGCGGAGATACGAAAACATGTGCGTGCATTTAAACCTCCGATTCCGACTCGTGAAATAAGTTTTGTCTATAGACGCGATCACTGGAAACTCGACATTATTCGCGCCATAGAAGATTGTGTAACTGGCTCCCTTCCCAATTCTATTGGCAAAGAAAAAGAGAAATCAAATAAGGTTTTAACGATATGAAATTACACAATCTTCTATAACGAGGTCTCAATTGCTTCACGCAAATCGAAAACTTTGAATGTGGCTTGGGTAACCTCGCCGCCACCCGTTGAAAAACCAACCAATACAACTTCACTATGATTAAGTTGCTCAATTATTGATGCGACATCATTCGCAAAAGTATCGTAGTTATATCCTGTCCAAGGCTGGTCCGAGCGGCCATGGCCGCGTCGATCAAACGCAATAATACGAAACCCGCGCGAAGCAAAGAACATCTGCTGGTATTCCCACATATCGGCACTGAGAGGCCAACCATGGCAGAAAAGGATCGGTTGGCCTTGGCCCCAATCCTTGTAATATATTTCAACTCCATCTTTCATTTTAAGTTTGCTCATTTTAGTCTCCTCGAAGTGTCTGCTTCAGTTGCCCGATCAAGCCGTCGTTCGGGAATTTATTTTTCCACAACTACGCTTAGCCAATCTGGATATTTGATCTTAGACTAGGGCCTTTTTTTCAGTATTGATGAGTTGGAAAAATTGAGAATCAAAATTTCAATTATGCAAAAATGTACATATGGAAACCCACAATCCTATTGCTGAAAGTCTGTACTCAACGTAATCTTTTCCCAAGTTTGGATTTCAGATTGAACCGAAAGCAATTTGTTACGAACGAGCTTTAATGCATCACTACCTAGCAATAGATGCTCCGGTGGTTTCTCCGATTCAACTACCTGAAGAATTGCCTTGGCCGCTTTATTGGGATCACCAATCTGATTGCCACTGTACTCCATCCGACGCACACGGATAGGATCGAAGACTGAATCGTAATCGGAGATCGCCCGCGCCACCCGAGTCATAGACCGTCCTGCCCAATCTGTGCGGAATGAGCCGGGGGCGACTGCGGTCACAAAAATCCCAAAATCACGGACTTCTTTTGCGAGGCTTTCGGAAATTCCTTCCAGGGCAAATTTACTGCCACTGTAATAGCTAATTCCAGGCATCGTTATTGTTCCGGCCATTGATGTGATGTTAATTATGCGGCCACTACGTCGTTTTCGCATATTTGGTAAAACAGCTTTAAGGACCGCGACAGCTCCGAAGACATTGACCTCAAATTGTTCTCGAAGGATCTCCATGCTGGATTCCTCCAAGGTGCCTTCGACTCCGTAGCCGGCATTGTTAATGAGTACGTCAATGGGAGCGATCTCATGCTCCACACGAGCCACTGTTCTTAAAACCTCGTCAAAATTCCTTACGTCTAAAAGTTCGGCACGGGCGTTTCCCGTGCTTAAATTCTCAAATACTGAACGGTCGCCATCCTTTCTCACCGTTCCTACTACCCGGTGCCCTTGGTTCAAAGCCTCTATTGCAATGGCCTTTCCAAGCCCGGAACTTACACCCGTAATGAAAAAAGTTTTCTTCTCCATTTCAACCTCCAAAATTATTAGTTTTCATAGTGACGCTATCAATGAATCAAGCCCTTGCATCAATTTACCTTGATCGCCAATATAAGACGGCACGCTCTCGATGTCCTGTTCTATGATCCATTGCTCAAGCTTACGAACTTCCTCAACGCCAGTGCGCCCATTAAGAAATTCTAATACGCGATTCGGCTCTATGCCGAAAGATACAGCAATACCGACTAGAGTTTCATTGGTTCCAATATCCTGACCTTGAAGGAAGTAAGAGCAAAAAAGTGCATCCACAATACTTCCTTGGTCAATTCCAAGCTTCGAAGCCCACCAAATTAAGCGATGAGCATTAAACGTATTTGGTGTGCGAGTCATAAGGTCATACCTAAACTCTATACCCACGCTCTGGCCAACTTCGATTGCTTTTTGGTCCATTTGCCTTGATGCTCCCACTGAGCCGAATCTTCCGGTTCGATAAGTGATGCGATCTTGCCCGCCAAATGGCATCTCGGGATCTAGTTCAAATGGAACCCAGTCGATCTTTAAATGCTCCGCTTTTGTAGACGACTCTAACTTTTTATCCAATTTCCTTTTGCCAATGAAACACCACGGACAAATGACATCGGCTACTATCACTATTTTCTGATTCATATTGATCTCCCTTTGAAGTTGCTATCTTTTCACTTCTTCATAAATTTACGGATTAGCTCTGCGATCTCATCGGGCTTCGTATCAAGCGCAAAGTGCCCTGCATCTAATACATGAACGTCCGCCGTCGGAACATCGTTTCGATAACGTTCTGGTTCGCCTAGATCGAATGAAAGGTCATGCTTGCCCCAAATCACTAAAAGTCGCGGTTTATTTTTACGCATCCACTCTTGCCATTTTGGGTATGAGGCAACATTGGTGCGGTAGTCGTAAAATAAGTCACTTTGAATTTCGATCTGACCCGGCTGATTCAAAAATGCAAATTCATCCGTCCAAAGATCAGGGTCATAGCGATCTACACTCGGATCATCTCCTACATGGCGAGTACGAGTGGTTTCGAGTGAGAGAAGATTTTTCCGTAGGGCTTCTTCATTGTCCTTACGATTTTCCCAGAACTCTCTTCGTTTTTTCCAATTCGCTCCCAGTCCTTCATTATGAGCCACAGCATCTTGGACAATCAGAGATTCCACTCGTTCAGGGTGTTCGAGCACCATTCTAAATCCAACAGGCCCACCATAATCCGCCATGTATAGGGTGTACTTAGATATTTTTAGAGCCTCTGAGAAATGAGTCATGATCTTCGCAATATTGTCGAAGGTGTAGGCAAAATCTTTGGGATTCGGCCAATCACTATGACCATATCCAGGGTAATCGGGCGCGATCAGATGAAATCGATCCGAAAGACGATTAAAAAGTGACTCAAACATTCTCGATGAGGACGGAAGACCATGAAGAAGGAGAATGGTCGGTGCATCTTTAGGCCCTGCCTCACGGTAGAAAATATTCAGTCCGTCGACTCTAATCGTTTTATAGGTAGTTGGATTTTTCATAATAGACTCCTTTGCTTGCAGGTTTTGCGATCCAAAAATAAAAATGAGTAAAAATGCTATTTTAATGGTGATTTTTCCAAGATTTGAAATCATAAGTTCCTTTCTTTCATGTTGTTATCCAGTTCTGAGACAAGTTCTTTTAGAAAGGTTTTGGCATCTGAATGCCGAGAGAGTGGAGCGCTTTGACCCGCCCAAAGTTGCATTAACTCTGGTCGGACCGCTTTCTCAGAGTATGCGGTTAAATTTTTTACGAGGAGCCTTTGAAGAGGATAAGGTAGAGTTTCGATTTCTTTATCGTTCATCAAATCCATTAAGTGGTTCTGAACACCTCTCGCTAATCTTCCCGTAAATCCTTTTGTGAGGGCAGTATGTCCCGCTTTATTTTGAAGAATTGTCTCTCGATGAAGTTTGCTTGCTCCAGATTCTTCAGAGCCAAGAAAGGCCGTGCCCATCTGCACACCCTGGGCGCCGAGTGCAAACGCAGCTACGATTCCTCTTGCATCGGCAATACCTCCAGCAGCAATCACTGGCACACTGACAAGATCAGCAACCTGTGGAACAAGCGAGAAGGTGCCATAAAGTGAATTTTCGGCTGCTCTGAGAAACGATCCTCTATGCCCACCCCCTTCAAAACCAGAAGCGACAATTGCATCTACTCCGGCCTTATCGAGTGCAATGGCTTCTTCTGGGGTCGTGGCCCCTCCAATAGTAACAATATTTTGTTTTCGACATTCCTCAAGAATCTCTTTCGGCGGAATACCAAAAATAAAACTAAACACCGGAACCTTTGCGTCGATGATCACACGCATCTGACTTTCAAACTTTATCGGGGCATAAGGTTGAAAGGCGGGCAATATCCCACCAAATTCTTTGATGAGCGGAGCAAGTGGTTTTAGACTTCTATCAAACGCTTCTCTGCTCGAGGTAAATGCTCTATCATCCTCCATTGAGACCCAAAGATTCATGGCAAAAGGTTTGGACGTTTGCTCGCGGATCTGTTCAATGACGGTCTTAATGGCGTCAGGTGCAAGTCCATGAGCGCCGAATGATCCAAGCCCACCGAAGTTTGAAACGATGGAAGCCAAACGCTGAGTACTGAATCCCCCAAGTGCCCCTTGAATAATTGGATACTGAACACCAAGTTTCAAAGCGAGAGGCGTTTTGTTCCAACTTGCACTGGTATTTGATCCATCTTTTACAAATTTTTCCAAAACGTCTCTCGATTTCATGATTGAACCTCCAAGGTTACTTCCAAGACGACCGCACATGCTCCGAATGGAGTCATAGGCGTCCTCATGTTTTTTCCACACCATCAATTTCAAATGTGAGTTTTACGTCATCTCCGATAACAGCCTCACCAGCAATTCCGGTCGCACCTCCACCGTTCCATGTGATCCCAAAATCTTGTCGTTTGATTTTTCCGGTAGCAGATGCTCCCCAATGATTCTTTTTGTCCAACGGATTAACACCAGGGCCAGCAATGTCCGTAACCTGCAAGGCAACTGACTTCGTAACTCCATGGATCGTCAAATCGCCGATCACTTCGAAACCGTCACTATTTGCTTTAACAGACTTTGAAACGAAAGTGATTTTTGGAAACTTTCCTGCATCAAGAAAGTCTTTAGACTTTACGTGCTCGTCCCGTTTTGGATTTCCCGTATCAAGAGAATCAGTAGCGATCTCCACACGGATTTTAGTCTCTTCTACCTTTTTTGGATCATAGCTAAAAGTCCCAGAGAACTTTTGAAAAGCGCCTTTCGTATTGTTGATTCCAAGATGCTTGACGCTAAAACCAACCGACGTATGTGCCGAATCAAGATCATAGCTTGCTGCATTTGCAATACCCGAAAGGGATGTCGCGATAAAAGCGCCTGTTATTAAAGTACCCATCATTATATTCTTCATTTTTTTTATCTCCTTGTTTGTTGCGCTATTGTTAAACGTCCAATCGCAGCGCGAGCCATCGGCGTTTTAAAAAATCGTACTCTGTCAATTTGCGTTACGGGGCCACCTCAAAAATAAGCTCCAGTTCAATCGGCGCTCCAAGAGGCAGGCTCGCCATTCCGAGAACTATTCTGGTAGAGGTCTTGTCTTTTCCAAAAACACTCTCTAATAATTCTGATGCCCCATCAGCCACCTTCGGATGCTCACGAAAATCACCCGAAGTAGCTATAAAGACACCAAGCCTCACAATGCGAGTCACTCTATCGAGTGAACCAAGATGCTCCTTCACTACTGCGAGAGAAGTTAAAGCGGCGGCATAAGCCGCTTTTCGCCCATCTTCAGCCGTAAGCTCACCTCCCACGCGACCTACAAATTTCAACTCTCGGCCAACAACTGGTAGCATTCCGGTCAGAAAAAGAAGATTTCCCGTCTGCACTGTCTCCACGTAGGCCCCGAATGGGGACTGTGCAGGAGGAAGTGTGATCTTAAGATCATGTAACCGCTGTTCGGCGGTATGTTGCGGTTCAGTTGGATTTTTCATAATAGACTCCCTTGCTTGAAGGTTTTGCGATCCAAAAATAAAGGCGAGTAAAAATGCAATTTTAATATACATTGTCTACCATTTTCCAACGTGTGCTCCGTTATCCACGTGCAGAGTTTCTCCTGTCACCGACTTGGCCTCACTCAAATAGATGACGGCATCAACAATGTCCTGAACATCACTTACCCTGTCCATTGGAGAGAGCGTCTTCAGAAAGTCCTTCGGAAAACCTTGGGTGAGCGGAGTGTCGACGATTCCAGGCGCAACGGTATTCACGCGGATACCATCTTTTGCGTATTCTAAGGCTAGACTCTTTGAAATAGCCTGGAGGCCGCCCTTCGTAATCATCGGAACAGACGCCGTCAGAGCAGAAATGGGATGATCAACAATAGATGCCGTGATGGTGACGATGCTTCCGCCCGTTTTCTGCTTCAACATCTGCTTGATTGCAATCTGACTCAGGTAAATGAAACCATCAAGATTGGTTGCGGTTAGATTTCTGAAGTCCTCCATCGTATAATCCGTAAATGGCTTCGTGAAAAAAATTCCGGCATTGTTCACTAAGGCATCAATCGACCCGAATTTACCGACTGCGGTTTCTGCAATGGTATGCGCTGTTGCAATATCACCAATATTTCCATCTACTAGAATGAGATTGTCGTTCGGTTTAAACGCATTCGACTTTGTGATATTTCGCGAAGTCGCGACGACGTTGTATCCTTTGTTTAAAAACCCGGTTACTACTCCGGCCCCAATACCCTGTGATCCACCTGTTACAATTACTGTTTTTTTAGTTTCCATATCCTATCTCCTTTTTCTGTTTAGAATTACGTTTCGTTTTCAAATGCTGGATCAATTGAAATTGGATTCAAATGATCCAGGTAATTACTGATTGTTTTTAAGGCTACGCAGAGAAGGACATCCATCATTGCAG